>ERZ827194.22-NODE-22-length-217456-cov-10.9271_pt1 | contig 217456 bp, 214 predicted proteins | sample MGYA00519777_ERZ827194 | MGnify/ENA primary metagenome ERZ827194 (study PRJEB31778, sample SAMEA3449277) | human gut metagenome | biome: human gut; feature: human-associated habitat; material: faeces | place: United Kingdom | collected 2010/2012 ...
CCGTCTGGCTGCTGCTTTGGGCTATAGAAGCCCAGTTCAGTACAGGACCGAACTGGGCTTCTGTTAGCTGCGCTTTTTTGTGTCTACTTTTACTTGACAGATGCACCTTGAATCAAGAGGCTCCCGACAACTTTTATTTCTTATTTTGAGAAGCTTATCGGGCGGAAGACCCATATCGTCGAAGCAAAGTCCGCTCTGTCTCGGAACGCCCGGATTTGGGCATTCCTCGCCCGCTCCCTTGCTTCTCCTCTCCAAACGGCACCCGCTGCGCTGGGCTGCCGTTTGGGTCCGCCTGCGGCGGCTCACACTTCCTTTAGTGGGCCGCTGGATGGTGCCCAGGGTGCGCATCTTTACCGACGTGGAAGAGGCCATCTCCGCCCTGGGAGAGCTGACGGGCCAGTCGGTGCGTGAGGACGTGACCGCCCGGATTTTCCAGCGGTTCTGCGTGGGAAAGCAGGATTCAACCGGCGGTTGCTTGCCAAAACGGCCCCGACGGGCTATGCTAGAGGCGGGAGGTGAGGCCATGGACGCCCAAAAGACGGGGGCGCTGATCGCTCAGGCCCGGCGGGAGAGGGGCCTGACCCAGAAGGAGCTCTCCCAGGCCCTCCACGTGTCCGCCCAGGCGGTGAGCAAGTGGGAGCGGGGCTTGAATTTTCCCGACCTGTCCCTGCTGGAGCCCTTGGGGGACTGCCTGGGGCTGACGGTGTCGGAGCTGCTGTCAGGACAGCGGGGCGGGGAGCCCAGAGAAGATCTGCTGCTGGACTCCCTGCGGCTGCTGATGAGCCAGGCAGGGCGAAAGCTGCGCCGGTGGCGGAGTCTGGCCCAGGTCTGCCTGGGGGTGCTGCTGGCCCTAGCCCTGGGGGCGGGGTTCTGGTTTGTAAAGAACCACACCGAACTGCTGCTCCAGACGGACACAGAGATTACCCCACAAGAACTCTCAAACCGGGAGTACCTGGCGGCGGAAGCGGCGGGGAACTCCAGCGTGTACCTCTTTGATCTGGCGGTGGCAGACGGGGCCAGGCATTATCAAGTCCAGATGGAGCTGTGGACGCAGGAGGGGCTGGTCCGGACCTGGCCGGCCGCGGAGGCATACGACCCCACTGCGCCCCGGCATCAGATGCTAGGGTTCTCTTATCAGAAGGGGGAAGAGCAGTCCACCATGGAACTGGTGGTCTCCACGGACCTGGGGACCTGGCAGACCACGCTGGAGGGAGTTCCTGACCTGAACTTGGGGCATTTGATGAGTGTGCTGGACGAGAGATGCGAGGCGGACCCGGAGCATGGAGTGGTGCTGGCCTGCTGGGCTCTCGCGGCAGAGGGCGGGGTGACACTGAAGCCTGATGGCGGGCAGACTATTATCTGGAGCACGCCCGGCTGGACGGGGGCGGTGGAGAAGCCCCGGGTTCTGGAGGGGGAACGCTTCCTCCTCCTGCGGCTGACCATCTCATAGAAATCGAACAGGCGGAACAATCGGGAGGCGGCTGTCAGCCGCCTCCCGATTGCTGTTTCAATTTTGGGGTTCTGGGAGAGCAAAGGGGCTACTCCGCTTACTCCTCGTCCAGCTTAAGAACCGCCATATCGTCGAAGCAAAGTCCGCTCTATCTCGGAACGCCCGGATCCAGGCATTCCTCGCCCGCTCCCTTGCTTCTCCTCTCCAAACGGCACCCGCTGCGCTGGGCTGCCGTTTGGGGCCGCCTGTGGCGGCTTATTCTTCGTCCAGCTTGAGAACAGCCATGAAGGCTTCAGTGGGCAGCTGAACAGTACCCAGGGTACGCATTTCTTCTTGCCTGATCCCCAGCAAACAAGTTTGCCGGGGGACCCGGGGGCGCTCCAAATGCTCGGGCGAAATGAATTCGCCCTGCGCCAAGGTTTTGCCTCCGGCAAAACGCTTGTACGGCGCGATGCGCCGCCCCGCCATACGGGGTGGAAGGCAGAAGAAAATGCCCTCACTCCTCATCCAGCTTGAGAACAGCCATGAAGGCTTCGGTGGGCAGCTGAACAGTACCCAGGGTACGCATTTTCTTCTTGCCTTCCTTCTGCTTCTCCAGCAGCTTCTTCTTTCGGGTGATGTCGCCGCCATAGCACTTGGCCAGCACGTCCTTGCGCATGGCCTTGACGGTCTCCCGGGCGATGATCTTGCCGCCGATGGCCGCCTGAACGGGGACCTCGAACAGCTGGCGGGGGATGTTTTCCTTCAGCTTTTCGCAGATCTTCCGGGCCCGGCCGTACGCCTTTTCTCGGTGGACAATGAAGCTCAGGGCATCCACCTGGTCCCCGTTGAGGAGCAGGTCCACCTTTACCAGGTCGCTCTTTTCATAGCCCTCCAGTTCGTAGTCCAGACTGGCGTACCCCTTGGTCCGGGCCTTCAGGGCGTCGAAGAAGTCGTAGATGATCTCGCCGATGGGCATGGAGTAGTGCAGTTCCACCAGATTGGTGTCCAGATACTGCATATCCTTGAAAATACCCCGGCGGTCCTGACACATGGGCATGATGTTGCCCACATAGTCCGGAGGCGCGATGATGGACACCTTGGCGTAGGGCTCCCGGGCCTCGCTGATGGAGCCGGGATCGGGGTAGTTGTGGGGGTTATCCACCCGAACCACAGTACCGTCTGTTTTGGTGACCTCATAAATAACGGAGGGTAATGTGGTTACCAGGTCCAGGTCAAACTCCCGTTCCAGCCGCTCCTGGATGATCTCCATGTGGAGCATTCCCAAAAATCCGCAGCGGAAGCCGAAGCCCAGGGCCACGGAGGACTCCGGCTCGAAGGAGAGGGAGGCGTCGTTGAGCTGGAGCTTCTCCAGAGCGTCCCGCAGGTCGGGATATTTGGAGCCGTCCTCAGTGTAGATGCCGCAGTATACCATGGGCTGGGCGGGACGGTAGCCCGGCAGTGCCTCGCCGGCGGCCTGCTCCACTCCGGTGATGGTGTCGCCCACCCGGGTGTCCTTCACGTTTTTGATGGAGGCGGTGAACCAGCCCACCTCGCCGGCGGACAGCTGGGGGGCGGACTCCATGCCCAGGGGCTTGAGGTAGCCGCAGTCCAGGACGTTATACTGGGCCCCGGAGGCCATCATCCGGACCTCCATTCCCTTTTTCAAGGTGCCTTCCATGACGCGGAAATAGACGATGACGCCCACATAGGGGTCGTACTGGCTGTCGAAGATCAGGGCCTTCAGCGGCGCGTTGGGATCGCCCTGGGGGGCGGGGATATTTTGGACGATGTCCTCCAGCACCGCGGGGATGTTGACGCCCTGCTTGGCGGAGATCTCCGGGGCGTCCTGGGCCGGGAGGGCCAGGATATTTTCCACCTCGTCCTTCACCCGCTGGGGATCGGCGGCGGGCAGGTCGATCTTGTTGATCACCGGAAGGATCTCCAGGTCGTGCTCCATGGCCAGGTAAGTGTTGGCCAGGGTCTGGGCCTCAATGCCCTGAGAGGCGTCCACGATGAGCACCGCCCCCTCGCAGGCGGCCAGGGAGCGGGACACCTCATAGTTGAAGTCCACATGGCCCGGGGTGTCGATGAGGTTCAGGGCATAGGTGCTGCCGTCCTCCGCCTTGTAGTCCAGACGGACGGCCCGGGCCTTGATGGTGATGCCCCGCTCCCGCTCCAGGTCCATGTTGTCCAGCAGCTGGCTCTCCATCTGCCGCTGCTCCACCGCGCCGCACAGCTCAATGAGCCGGTCAGACAGGGTGGATTTTCCGTGGTCAATGTGCGCGATGATGCTGAAATTACGAATTTTGGATTGATCGGTCATAAAACAGAAAACCTCCTTGGGAAAATCCACCCGGGGCCCCATCACAGATGGGGCGCGCCGGATGGCGCGTTCAAAAATCAAATAAGTGGGGTCCCCGAATCGCCGCAGGCGTTTTGGGGAGAGGAGGGATGGCGGAATGACTGAGAGACCGGCGTCAGACGGCCGCGAAGGATATGGAGCCCATCCCGACGAGGTCGATGTGCGCGATGATGCTGAAATTGCGAATTTTGGATTGATCGGTCATAAAACAGAAAACCTCCTTGGGAAAATCCACCCGGGGCCCCATCACAGATGGGGCGCGCCGGATGGCGCGTTCAAAAATCAAATAAGTGGGGTCCCCGAATCGCCGCAGGCGTTTTGGGGAGAGGAGGGATGGCGGAATGACTGAGAGACCGGCGTCAGACGGCCGCGAAGGATATGGAGCCCATCCCGACGAGGTCGATGTGCGCGATGATGGAAAAAATTTCACATCTTACTCTGATCTGTCATTCAAAAGGCCTCCTTGGGATCGAATGGCGTAGGGCAGGGGCTTGCCCCTGCCGCGCTATCGGTCTTTCTCTAAGCCCAGCCCTGCCAAATCTTCCTATTATAATAGGCTCATTCTGCATTTCTGCATTTCTGCATTCTGCATTGCCCGTTACTTCCCCTTCCGGCCCTCCATCAGCTGGTTGATCCGCTCCCCGGAGTTGTGGATCAGTTGGAGCATGGACTGGTACAGCACCGGATAGTCCCGGGCCAGGGCGGCGTGGTCCATCTCCGGCATCCGGCCCTTCTCCTTCATGTGGGCTGCCAGGGCGTCGGTCAGCTCCACCTCGCTCATGTGCAGGTCGGCGTCGGCCAGGCCGGCCATAAAGTGCCGCTGGGAGACGGAGAAGAAGTCCGGATTGTTGGCGGGGTTGGCGTGGTACAGGTGGCGGTACACCTGGTACAGGGCGGTGGACAGATAGTTCGACGCCGCCCGGATGGCCTCCCGGCTGCCGGTCTTGCCCAGCAGGTCAAAGAGCATCCCGATAGAATTGACCAGCAGCTTTTTGGACAGCAAAGCCAGCACGGAGCCCCGCATGGAGTTGTCCTTTTCATCGCTGATGTCGTAGAGCTCCTCGGTTCCGATGGTGGTGCCGTCCCTGGTCAGGGTCCGGCCCAGCAGATAGTCGGCGGAGACGCCGTAGTAGTCGCAGGCCTTGACCACGAAGGCCAGCCCCGGCTCCCGGATCCCATTCTCATAGTGGGACAGCAGGGCCTGCGAAATGCCCAGTACGCCGGCGGCGGTGCGCTGGCTGACGCCCTTTTCCTGCCGCAGCAGCGACAGGGTGCGGGAAAATTCTGCGTTCAAATTTCTCACCTCATACCAGAATCAATACACTTTGTATAGTATAAACGACCGTATACCTGTCGTAAAGAGCTTTTTGCAAAATTTCAGCGATTTTTTTGGGATGGAGGCCTTCAAAATCTGGCAAAATAGAGGGGTGGTTGCCCTTGCATTTCAACATAAAAAATGCTACCATAGACCCAGTAAACAGGCGTTTTCAGTCTGAAAGTTCAGTTTTGGAAGGAATGGTTCAGTATGTTCAAGAAGCTCATCGATATTCTGAAGGCACACCCCCGCAAGATCGTGTTCACAGAGGGAACCGACCCCCGTATCCTGGAGGCCTCCGCCCGCCTGCTGTCCGGTACGTTCCTGACCCCCGTGCTGGTGGGCAATGAGGAGGCTGTCCGGGCCGCCGCCGAGGACGCCGGCTTCAACATCCGCGGCGCGATCATTGTCGATCCCGAGAACTATGAGAACATGGAGGCCATGGTGGCCAAGATGGTGGAGCTGCGCAAGGGCAAGATGACCGAGGACGAGTGCCGCACTGCTCTGAAGAAGGGCAACTACTTCGGCACCATGCTGGTGGCCATGGGCGAGGCCGACGCCCTGCTGGGCGGCGCGACCTACTCCACCGCCGATACCGTCCGTCCCGCCCTCCAGCTGGTCAAGACCAAGCCGGGTAACAAGATCGTCTCCTCCTGCTTCATCCTGGTCCGTCCCTCCGCTACCGGCGACAACGATGTGCTGGCCATGGGTGACTGCGCCATCAATATCAAGCCCAGCGAGGACGAGCTGGTGGAGATCGCCATGGAGACTGCGAAGTGCGCCCAGATCTTCGGCATCGATCCCAAGGTCGCGTTCCTCAGCTACTCCACCTTCGGCTCCGGCAAGGGCGAGGACGTGGACAAGATGCGCAACGCCTGCGAGAAGGCCAAGGCTGTTATGCCTGAGTTCCCCGTGGATGGTGAGATGCAGTTCGACGCCGCTGTTTCCCCCCGTGTGGCGCAGACCAAGTGCCCTGACTCCAAGGTGGCCGGCTATGCCAACACCTTCATCTTCCCCGACATCAACGCCGGCAACATCGGCTACAAGATTGCTCAGCGCCTGGGCAGCTTCGAGGCCTATGGCCCCATCCTGCTGGGCCTGAACGCCCCCATCAACGACCTGTCCCGCGGCTGTAATGCCCAGGAGGTCTATTCCATGGCCATCATCACTGCCGCCCTGGCGGAGTAAGGGCCGGATCTCCGCAGAAGCTTCGGCGGGCCTCAAAAGAGGCCCGCTGTTTTTTATCATGGCCATGGAATAGACCGGGGCCCCATCTCCGATGGGGCGCGCGCAGCGCGTGCAAGCGTTTTTCCGTAGGAAAAACCTTGGCGGAGGGGCGGCTCTGCCACCCTGAGCAATCTAAAAAAACTGGGTTCCCGCAAAATATGTATTTTGCGGGTCTATTCCATGGCCATCATCACCGCCGCCCTGGCGGAGTAAGGGCCGGATCTCCGCAGAAGCTTCGGCGGGCCTCAAAAGAGGCCCGCTGTTTTTTATCATGGCCATGGAATAGACCGGGGCCCCATCTCCGATGGGGCGCGCGCAGCGCGTGCAAGCGTTTTTCCGTAGGAAAAACCTTGGCGGAGGGGCGGCTCTGCCACCCTGAGCAATCTAAAAAAACTGGGTTCCCGCAAAATATGTATTTTGCGGGTCTATTCCATGGCCATCATCACCGCCGCCCTGGCGGAGTAAGGGCCGGATCTCCGCACAGCCTTCCATCATGCCTCTTATGAGGCCTGATGTTTTGATTTCAAGGCCTCTGTGCCGCCACATTTCAAAAAACTTTCCCATCGGTGTACAAAATTCGGCACATATCCGTGGTTGTCCCGCATATAGTAGTCTGTATGCCGGCAAAACAGGCCGGGTCCAGATGAAATATAAACACGGAGGAATGACCCATGGATGACAATGCAGTACGGACGATCACACCGGAGGAGGCGCAGCGCGCGCCCCGGGATTTGGACGACCTGATTTTTCAGGGGGAGCCATGGTGGGTGAGTGACCGCTGAAGATCCACCTGCCGCGAACGCCGCGCCGGGTTGGAGCGGCGGATGGGGTGACCAGGCCGAAGGAGATTCAGTCTTTGGCGTCACGATATTCTGACCTTTGGCCGATGCAGAAAATCGGGCGGTCCGCAGTAAGGCGGACTGCCCGATTTTTGTTATGTCTCCGGCTGTTCTGCCGGGGGATCCAGCTCTGGAGAGAACTGGGAGAGGAGCTCCATAAACTCCTCGCCGGTGATGGTCTCGTGCTCATAGAGGTAGCCTGCCAGCTGGTGCAGCTTACCCTCGTTGGCCCGAAGCAGCTCCGCCGCCCGGCGGTACTGCTGGGAGACCAGCTCGGTGACCTTCTGGTCCATCCGCGCCTGGGTCTCTGGGGAGCAGGCCAGAGAGGCATCGCCCCCCAGGTACTGATTGCTTACCGTCTCGAAGGCCACAAAGCCGAACTCCTCGGACATTCCAAAGCGGGAGATCATGGCCCGGGCCAGCTTGGTGGCCTGCTCGATGTCATTGGAGGCGCCGGTGGTCACGGAGTGGAACACCAGCTCCTCGGCGGCCCGGCCGCCGGTGTAGGTGGCGATCTTGTTCAGCAGCTCCTCCCTGGACATAAGGAAGTGGTCCCCCTCGTCCACCTGGAGGGTGTAGCCCAGCGCGCCGGAGGTGCGGGGGATGATGGTGATCTTCTGCACCGGAGCGGAGTGGGACTGAAGGGCGGCCACCAGGGCGTGGCCCGTCTCGTGGTAGGCCACGATCTTTTTCTCCTGATCGGAGAGGACCCGGCTCTTCTTCTGATAGCCCGCGATGACTACCTCCACGCTCTCCTGAAGGTCCTCCTGGGTGGCGAACTGCCGCCCGCTGCGAACTGCCCGGAGGGCGGCCTCATTGACGATGTTGGCCAGCTCCGCACCAGAGGCCCCGGCCGCCGTTTTGGCGATGGGCTCAAAGTTCACATCCTCCGCCAGGCGGATCTTTTTTGCGTGGACCTTCAGGATCTCGATCCGCCCCTGGAGGTCGGGCAGCTCCACCGGGATGCGCCGGTCAAAGCGGCCTGGCCGCAGCAGGGCAGGGTCCAGGCTGTCGGGGCGGTTGGTGGCGGCCAGCACCACCACGCCCTTGGACCCGTCAAAGCCGTCCATTTCGGTGAGCAGCTGGTTCAGGGTCTGCTCCCGCTCGTCGTTACCGCCGATCTGCCCGTCGCGCTTCTTGCCGATGGTGTCGATCTCATCGATGAACACGATGCATGGGGCCTTCTCGTTGGCCTGCTTGAACAGGTCGCGGACCTTGGCGGCCCCGCGGCCCACGAACATCTCCACAAATTCCGAGCCGGCGATGGAGAAGAAGGGCACGTTGGCCTCGCCGGCCACCGCCTTGGCCAGCAGGGTCTTTCCGGTGCCCGGAGGGCCCACCAGCAGAGCGCCCTTGGGCAGCTTGGCGCCGATCTGGCGGTATTTTTCTGGGTCGTGGAGGAAGTCCACGATCTCGCTGAGCAGTTCCTTGGCCTCGTCCTCGCCGGCCACATCGGCAAAGCGGATGCCGGTGGAGGAGGGGACGTACACCTTGGCCCCGGAGCCGCCGCCCATGCCGAACATCATGCCGTCCCCGCCCATGGCCTTTTTCATCCGGCGGTTGAGGAAATAGCCGATCAGCAGGAAGGGCAGCAGGGGGAGCACCCACCCCACCAGGATGGAGGTGAGCAGGCCGGGCTGGGTATCGATCTCCTGGAACTGGGCCCCGCTTTCAAACAGGCGGTCCGTCCGGCCGGGGTCGTCTGTGACGGTGGTGCGGTAGATATTTTCCGCGGCCTTGTCAGTGAAGGTGATCTCATCCCCCTCGATCTCCACCTGCCCCACATTTTTGTCGTAGGTCATGGACATGAACTGGTCGTAGGTCACGTCCTGCACCGGCTTCTCCAGCACGGCCGGGAAGAAGGTCATGTTCAGGAGCATCAGGATCAGCAGCGCTGCTAAATAGTAGCAGATCAGCGGCCGCTTTGAGGGTTTTTTCACTTCTTGCATCAAATCCAATCCTTTCTTGGATGTTTTTGAATTTCCGAATATACCGGAAAATTAACAGGTTAACTATGTGCAGTGTACCCCCAGGCGCTGGAAAAATCTATGGGACTGTGTGAATATTTTGTGTCCGTTGTATGAACGAACGGGCGCGGAGCCTGTGGCGCCGCGCCCGTTGAGATCTACTTCCGGCCTGCGGCCCAGAAAAACAAGTCCAGCTGGGGGGAGAGCCACCGCTCCGCCGGGCTGATCCAGCGCTCCAGACGGTCAACGGCCAGCCCGCCCACCGCCTGCTCCAGGGTGATCCCATGCTGACGGCAGGACTGGTCTAATTTCTGGACCCAGTCCCAGGTATCCGCGCTTGTTCGGAGGTCCAGGCCGGCCTCCCCCTGCTCACAGGGCAGGTCCAGGGCCTGGCAGAGCGCCTTCACCGGGGCCATCAGCACCCCGTTGGCCCGAATGACCGGGCAGTCCAGAGAGACGCTGCTCCCGCCGGAGAGCAGGGAGCGCCCCTCGGAGAGCCGCGCCTGCCGCCGCTCTCCCCACAGGAGCAGGGTCCCGTCCGGCTGCTCCGCGCTGGCCCAGCCGATGGCCCGGGCCAGTTCCTCCGCGGGGACGTAGACGTCCCCATCCAGGACCAGAGGGAGCCGGGAGAAGGAGAGAGGCTCCCCCTCCAGAGTCAGCACAGGGCCTGTCCCACAGACGGGCTGGCGGGCCCAAAATTCTTCCAGAGTCCAGCCCTGTTCGTGGCACAGGCGGGCTGTCTCCGGCCCTACATAGCGGTAGTGCCACGGCTCGAAGAGGTAACCGGTGAGGTCCTCCTTCCCCTGGGGGAAGCGGAGAATAAAGCCGTACTCCCAGCTGTGCGCTGACAGCCAGGCGTACTCCGCGGTCTCCTCGAAGCGGGCGGAGAGGCTGGCGACATTGATGTCCAGGGCCAGGCCGGTCTGATGCTCAGAGAACCCGGCCCGGGCGGAGTAGGTGTCGGCCGCCTCCGCCCCCTGCTGGGCGGCGTAGCGCTGATAGACCCGCTCCTGGGCGGCGTAAGAGCGGTAGGGAGAGGCGCTGTACAGGCGCAGGCCCTCCTCTGCCGCCGCGTCCGCCATCCGAAGAAAGGCTGCGCAGGCCTCTGGACGCAGACGGGCTCCCTGGGATGCGGTATAGCCGGGCGGGAGAAGCTCCAGCTCAGGAACATAGTCCGCCGGCAGGGGGTGGTACTTGTTCACCAGAGCGGTGAGGGAGGCGGGCTCGTCCACCGGCTCCCCCACACCATAGGGCGGCGCATCCAGGCCGATGTTCACCCGGACCACCGCCTCCTCAGGGGAGGTCTCCGGAGAGCGGGCCAGCTCTGCCTGATAGCGGTCCAAACGCTCCGGGTGGGCAAAGCTCAGCCGGAGCAGGGAGAGCCGCTCCGCCGCCCCCTCCCCTTGGAGGCAGGTCTCGATCCCCGCCGCGCCCTGCCGGAGCCACAGGCTGTCGGCCTCCTCCTGACTCAGCCCCAGCGCCAGAAGGCGGTCCAGAGCGGCCAGATACTGGTCCGCCGACGCCGGAGCGGATGGCTCCGACACAGCGGGCTCCAGTGGAAGGAGAAGAGAAGCAGGCGCCTCCTCCGCCGGGCCGGTCAGCACGGTCCCCTGTGTGCCGTCCTCCGCCGCCTGGGCGCCGGGCGTACTTCCAAGAATCAGCCCCAGGGCCAGCAGCCCGGCCAAAGTTCGTCCTGTCAAATCAAATCGTCTCATTGGTACTCCCCGGGCCGTGGCCCGTCTGTCTCAATGGTGGTGAAAAGAAGCGGCCTTTCAGCTGGCCGCCCGGGCGGTCAGCCACCGGAAAAGGGCCGCACCGTTCGCCGTGTCCTCTCCGGGCCGGTCCAGCCGCTCCGGGTGAAACTGGACAGCGGCCACAGGCAGATGGGTATGCTCCAGTGCCTCCGTCACCCCGCCCTCGCTCCAGGCGGTGCGGCGGAGGCCGCCGCCCAGGCGGTCCACCGCCTGGTGGTGGGCGCTGTTAACTAGGATATATCCGCCCCACAGCTGATGGAGCAGACTGTCCGGCACGGTGCGAATGGGGTGCCACAGGTCTTGCTCCCCCTGATGGAAGGGCCGCAGCGTATCCCCCAGATCCTGGATCAGGGTGCCGCCCAGGGCCACATTCAGCACCTGGAGCCCCCGGCAGATCCCGAGGATGGGCCGCCCCGCCGCCAGATAGGCCCGGACCAGGGCCAGCTCCGCCCGGTCGCGCTCCGGGTCCGGCGGCCCGGAGCCACAGTCCTCTGCGCCGTACCACGTTGGGGACAGATCGCCTCCGCCGCACAGCAGCAGTCCGCCGCAGGTCAGGTCCGGCTGGGGGCAGAAGCCCGCCACCGGAAGGCCGCCCGCCCCACGGACTGCCGCCTCATACCGCTCCATCCGTCCCCGCGGCCCGGAAATTTGGATGCGTATTCCCTCCATAGCGCCTCCTTTTCCTGGCGCGGAGGGGAATATCAGCCTGCCGCCCCGTCCTGCAGCCCCCGGATGCGGACCAGGGCGGCGATCAGCTCCACCGCGCCCTCTATGCCGGTGACACTGGAATCCAGGGTCAGATCGTACCGGCGCATCTCTCCCCAATTATGTCCTGTATAGTAGTTGTAGTAATTGGCCCGGCCCCGGTCGATCTCCCGGACCCGCTCTATCATATTCTGTGTGGAGATGTGGTATTCCTCCACACAGCGGGTCACACGGTCCTCCAGCGGTCCGTGAATGAACACCTTCAGGCACTCAGGCCGCTCCCCAAGAACGTAGTCGCTGCACCGGCCTACGATGACACAGGGGCCCTGGTCCGCCAGCTCCCGGATAACCTCCGCCTGGGCAAAGAAGGCCTGAAGGCTGACGGGGACGCCCTGCTGGGTATAGGTGGGGACGCCGATCCCGATGGGGGAGAAGGACAGGTGGAAGCGGCTTCTGGCCCGCTCCTCCGCCCGGGCGATGAACTCCGGGGAGAGGCCGCTCTTTTCCGCGGTCTTTTGGATCAGTGTGCGGTCATAGCATGGGATCCCCAGCCGAGCGGCCAGCCGTTTGCCGATGAGCCGTCCGCCGCTGCCGAATTCACGGCTGATAGAAATGACATAGTTACTCATATTTGGCACGCCTCCTGTCTGGAATCGTCCAAACCGCCGAAGCCGCGCTTTCGCCGGAACAGCAGTTCTTCTACCCTGTATTATAGCGTCTTTTCCGAAAAATGACAACGCAAACCTGTCGAGCGGATGTGCCAGGGGAGACCGCCAGCAGGCGGTCTCCCCATATCGTTGTGAGCTTTACTTTTCGGATCATCCGCCCCCTGGATCCGAAGCTGAGCGCCGGATCGGGACAGAGGCGGCTTGGCCGCTCTGATACTGGGAGGGCGTGACGCCAAGGGTGCGCTTGAACGCCTTCGAGAAGGTGAGAGGGTCGGGATAGCCGCAGGAACGGGCCACCTCGCTCACAGACAGGGTGCCCTCCCGCAGCAACTGTGAGGCGTACTCCATACGAAAATGCATCAGAAACTGCTGGGGGGAGATGTGGAGCGTGTTCTGGAATACGGTGGTGAGATAGCTGCGGTTCAGTCCCACATAGCGAGCCAGCTTGCTGACGGTCAGGTCCTCCTGGAAATGACTGCGGATATAATCTGCCGCCCGCTCTACATATTCGGCTCCGGCCTCCCGGCTCCGGCGGCTCTGCCCCCCGGAAGAGTGGACGATCCAGCCCAAAAAGCGGTACAGCTCTCCCAGCAGGAGGAGTTCATGGCCGCGGCCCGCCATTTCATAGCGGACCATCTCCTGAACACAGAGCTCCAGCTGCTCCGGAGTGTCACAGCGAAAGACCCGGTCGTCCGGCCCCAGTCCGCAGCGGCCCAGATATTCCGCCGCGCGGTGTCCGGTGAAGCCCACCCAGATTTGCGTCCAGGGCTCCATCCGGTCGGCCTGAATGGATACCACCTCCCCGGGCAGAACCAGGAAGCCCTCTCCGGGGCCGATGGCGCGGTGTGTGTCCTGGAACTGATATTCTCCGCGGCCTTTTAGGCAGAAGTGCAGCACATAGTGCTCCCGTACCGCCGGACCGGTCAATTCCCCTGGGCTGCTGTCTTGCCGACCGCAGAACAAAAAGGACAGTTCCCTGTCTCCTTGGGTGTGCTGTGCGAACCAGGATTCTTTCATCCGGCGCCTCCTCTGTAAAAACAGATCACTTCAGGCCTGTCATATCATGCACGCTGCTCCTCAGGGTTATTTTATTATATCATATCCCGGGAATCAATTCCAATACTTTTTAATTTTTGTGATATTTGCACATTTTTGGCGTGTTTTTCTTTATGTCATCCCCCGGGTCCGCTCCCAATAGGCCGCCATGCTCTCCCCGGGCGTCCCGGTGACCTCCTGGTCCAGATATGCCGCCAGAGGGCCGGGCCGCCAGCTTCGGGCGGTCTCCAGGTCGGGGAACTCCACCTCGGCGTAGAAAAATGCCTCCGGCTGTCCGGGGTCCACCTGGTTGACCTCCAGCGTCAGGCCGCCCGCCAAAGCGTACCGCCGCTGCTCCTTTTGAATCAGCGGCCTGCCGATGAACCGCTCCAGACGCTGAAAAAGCTCCGGCGCGACGTCGGTTTCGATTTCTTCCCGGGCCAGCCCGTCCGGTCCGGCCTTCCCCTTGAAGCACAGGACCAGGCGGACCTGCTCCCCCTGGACCTCCCGGCGGATGCGCACCGTGGGCCGGGTGGTGATGTACCCCTGCTCCATCCGGATCACAGATTCCGGCTCCAAGTCCTCCGGCCACCCATGGGTCAGCCACTTTCGTTCGATCTCCATGCCTCATGCTCCTTTCCGCTTCCGCAGGCCAAAGCCCGCCGTCGGCATTATCATACCATGAAACGGGGGCGGACGTCCATGCAGTTAGGACGTCCGCCCCGGACTGGGGACAGACGGGCTCAGCCCTCCATGTGCCGTCCCAGGAAGGCGGCGGCGGATTGGGCCAGCTTGTACTCCACCTCGCCCCCCTCGGCCGCGCCCTCCGGTGCGGCAAAGACGACACAGCCCAGCACATCCCCCTCCGACAGGATGGGGGCCGCCGTGTCCAGGGAGAAGCGCCCCGGGACGGCGCACAGAGGGATGAGAGGCTCCCCCGCCTTGTGCTGGTAGATCTGCCGCCCCTCCATCAGCCGCTCCAGCTCCGGAGAGATGGCCTGATCCGCCAGCTCCCGCCGGGGCGCCCCTGCCACCGCCACCGTGCTGTCCCGGTCGGTGATCACCACAGTCCGGCCCGTGGTCCGGTTCAGAGTGTCGCACATCAGGGCGGCAAACTCGGTCACGCCGCCCAGCAGGGAGTACTTTTTAAAGATCACGCTTCCGTCCCGGTCCGTGTAGATCTCCAGCGGGTCGCCCTCGCGGATCCGGAGAGTCCGTCGGATCTCTTTTGGAATCACGACCCGCCCTAAGTCATCCTAATGTGTCAAGTAAAACATAAAATTTTTGGTGCGCTGCACCGCTGCTTCCTGCTTGATTTTTGCGCTACCTTCATGCGCGTTCCCAGGTTGCCTTTAGCGCATTCAAAATATGGAAACCCGTCTCACACTCCGCAAAGGCATCGTCGGTATCATAGGGGACGATGATTTTAACTCCGGCTTTCTGAAACTTATCAGCAAGCTGTGGGAAATCGTAATAGCTCCTCGCCAGCCTATTCAATCCACGAACGACAACGCCATCAAAGGTGTGAGCATCCAGCTGGGCGAGCAGCCTTTGAAGTTCAAAACATTCCGCAAGAACTCCTGGGGCATTATCCTTGAAAACCTCTACAACCTCATGCCCGTGCTCGTTTGACCAGCGCCTCAATTCCTGCTCTTGATACGAAATCGCATCCCCGGTGTTGTCGTTTGCAATTCGTATATATAATGCGACCCTCATACAGCTTTCCTTTCTCGGTAACCTTGTCCCGCAAACAGGTCTTCAAACTTCCATCGGATTTCAATACGCTCATTGCTAAAAACTTTTACGCGGTCAATCGCTTGGTACATACTCTCCGTCAGGAGCGCCCCATCCAGATGTGTGGCATAAAGGTATTGGGACAGCTCCCGCTTGGCAGACTCTCGCGCCTCAATCTGTGTCCGTTGTGCCTGGCGCTTCAGTTCAATTTCCGTGCGCTCGCCTTGGAGGTGTTCAATTCTTATGGCCAGGGCGGCCTTTTGTTCTACAAAAGCCCCCCGATCTAAGTCGCCGTTGCGGTATGCTTCGTAGTATTGGACTTTTTGCGCTTGGCAAGCGGCAATCTCACGATCAATTTTTCCTACCATCTCTGGCCAGTTTTCATTTGGGTGGCCGTCGCCTTGAAGCGCCAGCTCTTTTGCCCGCTCTCCGAGCAAATACAACTGGGCCTTATAGACCGGCAGCATGACGGCCTCTAAATCTGTTTTGCTCCATCGGATATTTGAGCAGGTGGCGTTTTCCTGGTATAACTGGGTGTCACACGCGAAATAGGTATCAAGGCCATGAGACTTCCTCAATTTCCTGCCACAATGCCCGCAATAGAACACTGTATCACAGGCGGGGGGAGATTTTCGCTCGGGTCTTTTTACCTCCCTTATCATGGCGTGGGCGGCGTCAAATTCTTCTTTCGTTACAAGGGCTTCGTGCGTATTTTCGGTGATGATCCATTCTTCGCGGGGGACCCGGCGCTGGTTTTTGTCGCGCATATACCGGCTCTCTCGTGTGTGATTGGTCATCACCCCGGTATATTTATCGTTTTTTAAGATGTTCAGCACAGTGATATGCGACCACATCAACTCCCGATTTTGGCACGCTGGCTTCAAACGGTGCTGTTTATAGGCCAGTGGCGTAAGCACACCGCGGGTGTTCAATTCCTTTGCGATTTGAGAGGTGCTTTTGCCCCTGATGATTGATTGGAAAATCTCGCGGACAATGGGGGCTGTGTTTGGATCAGGCACCATTAAATGCTTGTCACCCGGGGCTTTTTGATAACCGTAGGGAACATGATTGACAAACCGCCCCTTTTTCATGCGGGAGTGCATTGCGGAACGGACCTTGATGGAAAGATCTCGGCTGTAATTTTCGTACATGAAATTGCGAAAGGCAATATCCATCCCGCCGGTTTTGCCCTCATACTGTTTGCTGTCATAGCCATCGTTGACCGCGATGACCCTGACCCCCAAAAAGGGGAAGATGTGCTCCAGATAGTCGCCCACATCCAGATAGTTTCTGCCAAATCGAGAAAGGTCTTTGACGATGATACACTTGACCTCACCGCGCCGTGCAGCTTCGATCATCGCCTGAAACTGCGGCCGGTCCGTGTTGGTACCTGTCAGCCCATCGTCGATGAACTCTCTGATTTGAACTTCAGAAAACTCTGGATTATGCTGAACATATTCTAAAATTACCTTCCGCTGGTTGCTAATAGACTGGCTTTGGTCGGCAAGGCCATGAGCACGGTTAAAGTCCTCCAGGGAAGTCCGCAGGTAAGCGGCAGGCGTATCCGTCATGCTATGCCACCTCGCTTTCCACAGCCTTGCAGTGCGCCCGGATGCGAGATAATTCATCCTGGAACAAGAACGAGACTTTGATGGAGCCGTCAGCGGACAGCCGGATCTCACTGATAAATGCTGTGACCAATTCTCTGGACACGATTTCAGCACTTTTGTATTGTTCAATCAGAGCCATCCAGCTTTTAGCACAATCCGACACTTGGCTTGTAAGGGTAAGCCGCTCTTGGAGCTGGCTGATCCGCCCCTGTAAGGCAGCTACTTCTTCCTGGTATTTGCCACGGGCAAATGTGTATTCCTCCCGCGTCAGAAGCCCCGTCCGATAATCGGCATAAAGCGATGTCGCATACCCTTGTTTCCGCTTAACTTGCTGTTCGAGCTGCTGCAATTCATTTTCTTCGGTATGGGCAGGGAACTTCGGTTGTTTCTTTGATAGCCGCTCCAGCACTTGTTGCGCATCGCAAAAGAGCTCCATCTGTATTTTCAGTGTCTTTAACACCATGGCATCTAAAGCGTTACTGCGTATCGTCTTTTTGGTGCATCGCAGTTCCTGATGTTCCTCGTAGGTGGGGCAGATATAAGTGAAGTAGGCCTTTTTATGGTTTTTGCTTAGATTGCGATATAGCTTCATTTGTGTCCCGCAGTCCGCACAGACCAGTCTTTCCCGATAGGGGTTATCACCCTTGGGGAGGTGGCTGCAGGCTCCATAATTGGCATTATAGGCATCTGCCCGCGAACGGTTGATTTCTTGTACCTGATTGAAAAGCTCCTCGGTAATAATCGGATCATGCGTATGGTAGGCAATATCCCATTCAGACTCCGGTGTGCGATGGACGGGTATGCCGCGGGCCAGACTTGCCGTACATTTTCCTTGAGCCAAGTGTCCGATATAGACAATGTTGCGGAGAATATCGGTGAGTGCATGGCGATTCCACAGAAGAGAGCTGCCTTTTTTGTTGTTATTGGTAACAATCCCGTGTTCAAACCGATAGCGGCCCGGCGATGGAATACCACGCTCATTGAGCATTCGTGTGATTGTCCCGTATCCGAGCCCTTCGGCGCGCCATTGATAAATCTGCTGGATGACCGGCGCGGTTTCAGGGTTGATAATCAGGTGGTTTTTGTTTGAGGGGTCTTTCAGATAGCCGTGAGGGGCATAGCTACCGATATATTCTCCTCTTTGCCGTTTGGCTTTTAAGGCGCTGCCAGATTTCAGGGAAATATCTTTTGCATAGTAGTCATTTACGATATTTTTCAGAGACGCGGCAAATTCGTCCTGTGATTTGATCTCCGCCGTATCATAGTTATCGTTCACCGAGATGAAGCGGATACCCAGCTTTGGACAAATCCGTTCCAAAAAACGGCCCGTCTCAATATAGTTGCGGCCCAAGCGGGAAAGGTCCTTGACGATAATGCAGTTAATCCGCCCGGACTTAACATCCGCCATCATTCGCTCCCAGTTCGGACGATCAAAATTTGTCCCAGTATAACCGTTGTCGATATACCGCTCTACGATCTTCAATTCCGGATGACCGGCGACATACTGCTCTATGATGGCGATCTGGCTTTCAATCGGCTCCCCATCCACTTTGCCGTTGTCCAGCACGGATAGGCGGCCATAAAGCCCGGCGACCCATAAAGCCCCTTGGATCTCCGGGCGCATGGGGGATGCGTGGACTCTTTTCTTCCTGGCCATGCTCAACCCGCCTCCTTTTCAGCGGCGTGCTGTGTCTGCACCTGTTCCCGCAGGAACGCAATCACATCGGTCAGTTGGTCCTTGCAAAGCAAGGTGACGGTAATCTTTTTATCGGGATAAATGTGGATTTTGTCAATCAGATTGACGACCACCGTGCGAGTGAGCTTGGCAAGATTTCGATATTGACGGAATTGAGCCAGCCACCCCGTCTGGTTGACAAGACCAGCTCGGACGGCATCCAGCTCTGTTTTCAAACCCGAAATATCATCTTCGATGAAAGAAATCCTTTCAGAAAAGTCCTGCTTCATGTGTAGAAACTCATCTTGGGTGATCAGCCCGTCTCGAAGATCCTCGTAAACGCTGGTTTTCAGCGTTCTATATTTGGCAATTTCAGCTTCCTGTGCAGAAATAGCCGCTTCCAGACGCATAATCTCCCGACGCTCCCAGGCCAATGCTCCAACCTGCCCCAGAGCCCGGTCTACATCCAAAATCAGTTTGATCTCAGATTGAAGTGTAGTAAGGACAGCCGTTTCCAGCTCTCGCTCCGAAATGTTCCGCCCCTCACATCCTCCCGTTTTTTTCGCTGTGGGACAGGCGTAGTAGGCATATTTTTTCCCGTTATAAGAGACGGATTTCCGCTTTGCCAGTGCGCCGCAAGTCCCGCAGAAGACACGCCCGGACAGAGGATATACCGTATCGGAGCCTGGTGCCCGACGGCCATCCTCCTGCATCAGCCGCTGCACTAATTGGAACTCCCGGGCTGGGATAATCGCCTCATGAGCGTTCTCGATACGGCTCCACTCACTCTTGTCCTTGATGATAACTTTTTTTACTTTATAGTTTGGAGTTGTGCGGCGGCCTTGGATCAGAACACCCGTGTAGAGCTCGTTGGTCAGAATACGGATCACCGCTTTCGGACTCCATTTGCTCCGGCTACTGGTCTGAAAGGCGGTTTTGTATTTGATCCCAATGGAGCGTTTATACTCTGACGGTGGCAGGACCCCGCGGCCGTTCAGCTTCTCAGCAATGGTGACAGGGCTCATGCCCTCAATCTTCCACTGAAAGATCTCGCGCACATATTCACCGGCCACCTCGTCTATAACCAGCTTATTTTTATTTTCCGGGTCGCGCAGATAACCGTAAGCTGTATAATTGGCAATGAACTCGCCGTCTTGGCGACGGCTTTCAAAACTACTCCGCACCTTGATGGAGATGTCTCTGCTGTATGAGTCATTCAGGAAATTTTTTACGGGCAGAACAAGGCTGTCCCCGGTGGAATGATTTAAGCTGTCGTAGTTGTCGTTGACTGCGATAAAGCGTACACCGAGCTGAGGAAAAATCTTCTCAATGTATTTTCCTGCGTCAATGTAGTCACGACCAAACCGAGAAAGGTCTTTCACGATAACACAGTTGATTTTACCGGCCTTAACAGCTTCCATCATTCTCTGGAAGTCCGGACGATCAAAATTTGTTCCGGTATAACCGTCATCACAAAACTCCGCTACCAGCTTGATATTCGGATTTTGAGCGACAAATCGTTCGATTATAGCCCGTTGGCTGGAAATACTGTCGCTCTCCAGCTTATCATTGGATAAAGAAAAGTCGCCATCTTCCTTAGAAAGTCTAAGGTAGTCGGCGGCTTCATAAATCATATCTGCATTTAGCATAGCTACCGCTCCTGTCGAGATATTGACGGCCAGGCCATCATGACGACTGGAGTTTCACTGATTTTGTCCATGCTCAGTTTACCACAGCGGGTCAAAAAAGTCCAGCCGCATTTTCAGGTAAATCCTCACAGGAGCGACAGCATATCAGCAAAGCAGTCGTTTAGGGTTGGACCACCCTCTGTATAGGCCACATTGACAACAACATCTCCCACTCTGAAGCAGTAGGGATTTTTGATTTGCTGAAGAAATGACTGGATGCGTTCCGCTTGTCCCAAGCTGCTATCCAGCTTTACATCACGAATATCAACCAGTTCGTCGATGCTTTTATCAACCTGATGTTTTTCTGCCATGACCTCACCGCCTTGCAATCATTATTTCCAAGTTTTGGGCAATTATTCTAACGAAACGATAGCCCGTGGACATAGGAATAGGGACCGCCGGAATTACGGCGATCCCTATTTGTTCACACTGACATGATAACAGAAATAAATGATACTTACAAGCCCGTACCCTCTGCTCATTTTCTTTCAGGTAAATGGCAATCAATCTGCATAGATTGTTGAACTTACTCTTTCCCGCGCACCTAATCCGCAGAAGGCAGCTCGAACTTGTAGCCGCTGTGGGGGACGGTACGGATCGGGTTTCCCGGTCCCATCTTCCGGCGGAGCTGGCTGATGATGTTGACCACGGCCGCGCCGCAGTCCTCCGGGAACTCGTGCCATACGGCCTCGTAAATCTGCTCCTGTGTAAAAATCCAGCCGGGGTGCCGGGCCAGATAAGCCAGCGTGAAGAACTCCAGGTGCGTAAGGTGGAGAGGCTGGCCCTGCCACTTTACCGTCTGCTTGCGCAGGTGCAGCTCCAGGCCGGGAATGGTGAGGGTGTGCTTTGCGGCGGGCGGCTCCACGACCTCGATTCCAGGCTCTTCCGCCAGGAAGTCCTTGATCCTATCCAGAATTTGTTCCTCGCCATTGGTGACGGATAAAATCAGCAATTTCCCCACGCGGGGTCCTCCCTTTCTTCTGACTGCTTACCGGTCATTCCGGCTCCACCGCCCCTTTTAACAATTCAAAGGACCGCTGGCTGATGGTGTGCTCCATCCGGCAAGCCTCCCGTTCCGCAGTCTGGGGATCGACACCAGCCGCGATAAGCCGGCGGGTGAAAAAACAGTGCTTCTCATAGGTCTGCTCAGCCACCTCTCGGCCTATATCGGTCAAGCGCAGGGAAAAGTCCTCGTCCATGGTGAGGAAGCCACCGTCCTTTAGTGTTGCCACCGCATGGCACACGCTGGGCTTGGACACCTCCATATACCGGGCCACACCCACGGAGCGTACCATTCCTTTTTCCTTTTGGAGCACCAGCACGGCCTCCAAATAATCCTCGCCGGAAGCGTGCAGTTTTTTATCAGGAGGCATTGACCGCACCTGTTTCTTGCTCGTGGGAGAAGAAAGCCCGCAAGAGCTTCACAGCTTCCCCATCCATTGGCCGATGCCACAGCACCTTGCTCCCCTGAATGAACAACAGGTAGGTGCAGCATTTATAAATGAGTTCCGGGTCATGCGTGATCAGAAACAGGCTCTTTCCCATCTCTTTCAAGCGGTTTAAGTTGTCCGACACCTCCAGCATATGCCGGTAATCCAATCCACTGGTAGGCTCGTCAAATATCAGGATCTTTTTGTCCGAGGCTATTGCACTGCCAATCGCCACCCTCTGTTTTTCACCGCCGGACAGGGACATGGGGTGCAGCTTTACTTTGTCCAACAGGTCCAGGCTGTTCAGTATCTCCTTGGCGCGGGCCGTGTCAGCTTTCTCGTCCTCACCGCCCATACTGAGCAGCAATTCGTCCAGCACATCTTCCGTAAATAGCTGGTGGTTTACATCCTGCATTACCATATAGGAGATATGCCTGCGTTGCTTCGCGTCATAGGGGGTCCCATCCATTTCAAGCACACCTTTTGCTTTTTTATCCAGACCGCACAGACACCGGGCAAAGGTAGATTTTCCCGCGCCGTTGTTTCCGATGATGCCAATGATCTCGCCTTGAGGCAGGGTCAGGTCTGGAATATCCACATTGAGGGGGCCGTGCTTTTCATAGGAGAACTGGAACCCCTTGATATGTAATTTCGGAGCGGCCGGTTTGGGGGCGGCCTCTGGGGGCAGGTGGAATGGGTCCAGTGCCCGCAGCCCCATCCCCTGCAATTCATCGGGCGATAATTTTTGAAACTCCGTCCCGGTAAATTCCCGTACAATACTTCCGTGCTTCATATAAAGAATTCGATCTGCGTAGGGAACGAGATAATAAAGCCGGTGTTCCGCGACAATCACAGTCTTTTTCTCGGACTGCCAGTGCCGAATCACACCAATCAAATCTTCGATAGTGGCAATATCCAGGTTGGAGGATGGCTCGTCCAGTACAAAGATGTCCGGGTGGATTGCGTCGGCAGAGGCACAGGCGATTTTCTGTTTTTCTCCGCCGGACAGAGCAAACAAGCTCCGATTCAGCAGCTTTTCCAGCTTGAGGCTGTGGGCAGTCTCTTCCAGGCGCTCCCGCATCTCCGGGACTGGCAGGGCCATGTTTTCACAACCAAAAACGATCTCGCTGGTCGTATCTACATTGTAGAATTGAGTCCTTGGGTTTTGGAATACAGACCCCACCCGTTGCCCGATTTGATAAAGAGGATAGTCTTTTAACTCTTTCCCGTCTAAAAGGACTTGCCCGGTCAGCTTCCCGCCGTAATAATGCGGGATCAGACCGTTGACCAGCCGGGTCAGCGTCGTCTTGCCGCAGCCGGACTCTCCGCAGAGCAGGATGGTTTCGCCATCCTGGATTGTCAGATTGATATGGTTCAGGTTATTTTGGGTTTCTCCGCTCTCATAAGTAAAGGAAACATCTTTCAATTCGATCACGGTATCACCTCCTTACCACGGACTGAAAAAGTATGTGGAGAGCAGTGCGGCTCCGGCAATCAGCACCGCCAGCAGATCCCAGCCAGTAAAACCGACCTTTGTGATATTGGTGCGCCGGACCGGGTTATCCAAGCCGCGGGTCAGGGCCGCCGCGGAGAGATCATCCCCGATTTTGACCACCGAGATCATCAGGGGAATAAAACGGTATTCAATCAGGGCGGCGGGGTTTTGCCAGAATTTCTTTGTCCCGAACTGGACCTCCCGCATCCGCATGGCGTCCTTGATGGCGGCCGACTCCTCCTGCATGGTAGGGATAAAGCGAAACAGGACGGAGAGCGGAATGGTGATCTGCCGCCCAATGTGCATCCGGCCCAGCGCGGTAATGCACTCGCTGGCCGTGGTGGATTTGATGATGTAGGCCCCCATCACAAAGGCCGGAAAGAGCCGCAGGACCAGTCCCACCAACAGGACTACCAGCATATTGACGATCATGGGAAACTGGACGGAGTTCTGGATGGCCTGTACAAACAGCCCCGCCGCGAACAGGCAGAAGAACACCGTTGCCGTCTTATACTGCCGGTTAGTCAACAACAGGACGAAGGGAATCATCGCCACCGCGATCATAAAGGCGGTGTGGCTGTATAGAAATTCCGCGGTAGCGACAACGGCCATCAGCAGCAGCTTGGTTCGTGGGTCCAAGCAAAAGCCTGTTCTGTTTTCAACAACCGCTTGAAACTGCTCCATTACACAATTCCAGCTCTCTCAAAGTGTTTTTTCAGCATTTTATGACCCAGCAGCGCACCCAAAATACCGCCCACAAACAGCAGCGCAAAGCCCACATACAGCATCCAGGAGGGCATCAGGGATTGTAAAGTGTTTGCGTACTGATCGCCCATGGAGGTGTGGATGTTTTCCCAATACGCTTCGCCGGCAAACCAGAGATTGGCGGGGCAGCCCATGATGCCAAGGCAAAAGCAGGCATAGCTCAGAACAGTGGCCTTGAATTTCTGATAGCCGCCGATTTTGAGCACGACATCGCTTAGAATGCCACCGAGTACCCAGCCGAGCAGGCCGATCCAGCCATAGCCGATCAGATAGAAAAAGATGCCGCCGATGATACCTGTGATGGTCAGCATACCAAACTTCTGAATCTTGGTATAGTAGAGCATCATAGGAATGCCGCAGACGATAGGCCAAATTATGAACAGGAACGGGTAAACCACCGGCAGCGCAGTAAGCAGGCCGACAACAAAGAAAATAACGAGGGTCATGGCTGTGTAAATGCCGACATTGATTAGGTCTTTACCTGTGAGCTTCTTTGTGTTTTCCATTTTTAATATGTCCTTTCTGAAAAGAATTAAGTGTTGCAAAACCCCGTGCAAAGGGGACGCTGCGGTTTCACCTCCACATCATTTGGTTAGTAGATGCTAACTATTGCGCAAAAATTTTGGGGATCAGATCCCCAAAACTGTCTGCCATCCGGAGTTGAAAAAAGAGACAAGCGTATGAACATATTTCAGCGCGGCCTCCTTGGGGAAGTTGTGCATGACCACTTCAGCCAGAGATGCAAAATACGCATGGAGCAGAATATGCCACTCCTCTTCCGCCAATTCGCGGACCTGGAAGCCCCGAGATTTCAATTCCGCAAAGAACTTCAGCGTGACCCGGGTTTCCAGACAGACAACATCATCCAAAAAGGAGGAATACCGCGTGCCCTCCGCCCGCATGAGAAGCAGCCGGAATACATCAAAATGCTCATAGATGTATTCGATAATGACCGACAGCGTTTCCTCCGACAGTTTCTAGAGGGATTTCAAGTCATCCGTCTTTGCCAGTTCCATGTGCTCATTTACTGACGCCTCATAGATGGCCTTGACCTCCTGGACAACAGACTCCACCAGCGCGCCGAACAGGGCTTCCTTATCGTCAAAGTGGTTATAAAAAGCTCCATTGGTCACATGGGCGTCCTTGCAGATCTCCCGGATGCTGGCCCGCTCAAAACCGTATTCCAGAAAGTGTTTTTGGGCGCAGAACAAAAGATTTTCGTGTGTCTGCTGAAAGTCTCTTGACATTCGCTGTCCCTCCGTCCTATACTAAAATTACACTGTAATATTACATCGTAATTCAAATTTTAGCACAGGACCCTTGAAATTGCAATACCCTCCTTGCATTTTTTGTGGCCTGAAAGGAGGCTGGTTATGAAGTCGAAAGAACCGGGAACGATTCGGCAGCTCTTTGCTTTCGTGGGAGAAAACAACGGTAAAATGCTCCTCTCCATCTTCCTGGCTGTCTTGGGAGAACTGTTTGGCATAGGCCCGTTTTTAATGGTGGCTGTCCTCGCGGACGCCTTGTACCGGGGGACTGCAACGCCCAAGCTGGTATTGTTTCTCTGCGGAGGCGCCGCAGTTTGCCAGATCATAAAAATGCTGCTTACCTGGCGGTCCTCCCTGATGTCCCACAAAATTTCCTTTACCATACTGAAAAATATCCGGGAGGCCATTACAGGTCGGATGGCGAAGATCCCCATGGGCGTCATGCTGGAAACGCCCACAGGAGCTTTCAAAAATCTGATTGTGGACAATGTGGCGAAGCTGGAGGACTCCATGGCCCATTTCATGCCGGAACTGCCCTCTAACATCGCCGCGCCCCTATGCAGTATTCTTCTGATTTTTCTGCTGGACTGGCGGATGGGGCTGGCCGCACTGGTGACAATTCCGCTGGGCACCCTCTTTTTTGCCGCCATGATGCGGGGATATGGGCCCCGCATGGAGAACTATATGCGCTCTGCCAACGAGATGAACAGTGCTCTGGTGGAGTATGTCAACGGCATTCAGGTCATTAAGGCGTTCAACCGGTCCGCAGCTTCCTATGGAAAGTATGCTGATTCTGTCCGCTATTTCCACGATTCCACCATGGCATGGTGGAGCCAGTGCTGGCTTTGGAACGCGGCGGCCCGGGCGGTCCTCCCTTCTACGCTTCTGGGGACCCTTCCAGTGGGAGCGTGGCTCTACATGGAGGGAAGTCTTTCCCTCCATGTCTTTCTGGTGGCCTTGGTGGTGCCTCTGGGGTTCATTGCGCCTCTGATGAAGGTATCCGAAGCCATGGAGCAGGTCAGCATGATTAAGGGCAATCTGGAACAGGTCACCGCCTTTTTGAAAACACCGGAACTTGTCCGCCCCACAGAGCCCGCAGAGCTTGGGGAGCGGTGTTATCAATTTGAGGATGTCCATTTTGCTTATAACGAAGCCGAAATTCTCCACGGTATCTCATTCCAGACACAGCCCGGTACCATGACCGCCATAGTTGGTCCATCCGGCTCCGGGAAGTCTACGATTGCCAAGCTGATGGCCGGTTTTTGGGATGTAACCTCCGGTACGGTCCACTTTGGCGGGCAGGATATTCGCAGCATCCCATTTGGACAGCTCATGGGTGAAATCAGCTATGTAGCCCAGGACAATTTTCTCTTTGACAAATCCATTCGGGAAAACATCCGCATGGGAAATCCAGATGCCAGCGACGAGGAAGTAGAGGCTGCGGCCAAGGCCGCCAACTGCCACGACTTTATCATGCAGTTAGAGCAGGGTTATGATACCATGGCCGGCGATGCCGGGGCCCGCCTCTCCGGCGGAGAGCGGCAGCGCATCACCATTGCGCGGGCCATGCTCAAGCAGGCGTCCGTCATTATTTTGGACGAGGCGACCGCTTATGCAGACCCTGAGAACGAGGCGCTGATCCAGCAGGCTATCAGCAAGCTGGTGGTGGGAAAGTCTCTGATTGTCGTGGCCCACCGGCTGAATACAATCCGCAATGCCGACCAGATATTGGTTGTTGCCAACGGTGAGATTGTGGGCCGGGGCATCCAGGAGGAGCTTCTGCAGAGCTGCCCCCTTTACCGAAAGATGTGGCAGGACTACACAGGCTCTACGGAAGGAGGCGCAGAAGATGTTTGAAATGATTTGCCGTGTCTTTAAGATTGCGGGAAACAGCCGGAGAAAAATTGTGGCAGGCATCGTCTGCAACATTCTGAAATCCTTCTTCAACGGTTTTATGATGTTCGGTGTATTCTGGATTCTGCTCCATCTGGATGGACTCTCCCCGGCCATCATCGGGCAGGCTTTTGGCGTAATTCTGGGCAGTGTGCTGGGCCGCTTCTTTTTCCAGTGGATGTATGACCGTACCATGAGCGGGTCCGGCTATGACATTTTCCGGGATTACCGTCTGGAGATTGGGGAACGGCTGAAGCAGGCGCCCATGGGATATTTCTCAGAACAAAATCTGGGCACCATTCAGGCCATGCTCACCACCACGATTGCTGATCTGGAGGGGTACTCCATGCTGGCGATTGAGCAGATGACCAGCGGTGTGGCTATGGCTGTACTGATGTCCGTGATGATGTTCTTTTTCAGCCCGGTGATTGCGGGATTGAGCCTTGTGGGGCTGGCACTTGGGATGCTGGTCCTGCGTTGGGTGCGGCTTCGCGCCGCCCAATATGCCCCCATTTACCAGGAGGCCCAGGAGCATCTGGTCGGTAAGGTGATGGAATACATACGGGGCATTTCGGTGCTGCGTTCTTTTTCCAAAGGCGAGGAGGGACAGGTGGAAGTCCGCGCTGCGTTCCAGAAAAAATGGGATGCGGACTACGGCCAGGAAAAGGCTACAGCTGGCGTCCTCCGTTTCTATGGGCTGACCTTTAAGCTCATGAGCTGTGTGCTGATTGCGGCGGCGGCTCTGCTGTATCTGGCGGGGCAGATCAGCCGGCCTTATTGCCTGACTTTCCTGTTCTGCGCTTTCACAGTCTATTCCGATTTGGAGACGATGGGCAACAGCGCCTTTCTGAGTAAAAAGATCAATACGGAACTGGACCGGCTGGAGGAGGTCACCGACATTCCAAAGATGGATACCAGCTCGGAGAAACTGGTTGTGTCCCACTATGATATTTCTCTGGAGCATATCTCATTTGGCTATGGGGGCCGCCAGGTGATCCATGATATTTCACTGGAAATCCCGGAGCACACCACCTGCGCGATTGTAGGGCCCTCCGGCAGCGGCAAGACTACACTCTGCAATCTGATTGCCCGCTTTTGGGATGTGCAGGAAGGGACCGTTCGGATTGGCGGGAAAAATGTGAGGGATTATACTGCGGACAGTGTGCTGGAATACATCAGCATGGTCTTTCAGAATGTGTACCTTTTTCACGACTCTGTGGAAAACAACATCCGGTTTGGCCGGCCGGAAGCCACCCGTGAGCAGGTGATAGCGGCCGCAAAACGGGCCTGCTGCCATGACTTCATTCTATCTCTCCCTGATGGGTACGACACAATCATCGGAGAGGGCGGCTCCACCCTCTCCGGCGGAGAAAAGCAGCGTATTTCCATCGCCAGGGCCATTTTGAAAGATGCTCCCATCATCATTCTGGACGAAGCGACCTCCAGCGTGGACCCGGAGAATGAACAGGCGCTTTTATCTGCCATCCAGGAGTTGACAAAGGATAAGACCTTGATCTCGATTGCCCACCGCCTGAGCACCGTCCGAAACGCCGACCAGATTATTGTAATAGACCAGGGACGGATTGTTCAGAGGGGAACACATCATGAGTTGCTGCAAAAGGAGGGAATTTACCAAAGGTTTTTAACCCTGCGAACCGCCGCCACGGGATGGCAATTATAGCTCCGTTGGTTTATTTGTGGCACATCCTGGCAAAAAGCGCAACTGTTCAAGAGATGAAAAAGGTGGTATGCTCTACTTGTATTTAGGTCAGATTTTGTAGGTCAGATTTTTACCCGTGAGGGGCCAATGCGCCCCAAGCGGAGACTTGCCAGAACCTAAATACCGGACCGACCACGCACAAAAACCGCAGTTACCCCATTCAAGGGGCGGCTGCGGCTTTTTTGTGCACTAAACACAGAAAGGAGCAAACGACCATGAATGAAAACCTGTTTACTTTCCCCGGAGGGACAGCCGACGCAAGCGGTGACAACCCATTCGACCTGAGTGGCTTCACTGAATTGACCGGCAACAACACCCAAAACCCATTTGCTGATCTGCTCGCGGGCGGAGAAGCGACAGAACAGCCTCCGGCAGAAGGCGCCGGCGCTGTGCAGGCAGATGACTCAATCCCGGAAGAGAAAGACGAAACCGACCAGAATCACGAGACCGTGGAAGAGGATGAGTCCCATGAGATTTCCAAATCTCCGGCCCCTCAAGATCCACAGCCAAAATCACCTCCCGCGCCGAAAAGTGAGGAGGACCATGCCTCTGATAAGCCGGAGGAAGCGGAGGACAATCCCCTTCTTGCCGCTATGGAGCGTCAAGAAGAAAAGACCGCCCCAAAAGTGGCCGAACCCATCTTCGCCCAGCTTCCGGTGTTCTCCTACAATGGATCGGAAGCGCCCATCGAAGACACCGAGCAGACATTCGATGAACTCCGCCTCTCCAAGCTGACGGACTTTCCGGAGTTTGACGAAGCGCAGAGCCTGAGCTGGAAAGTCGTTTACGGCAAGATCGTCAAGGAGATCGTTCTCCCCAAGAAAACCAAAATCGGCCAAATCAAGCGCGAGATCGAAACCTCCAAGGAATTTATCAACGCTTTGAAGAAGGCAACCGACAAGCACCCCAAGTGCCTGGTCAAACCCTCAATCAGTATGCAGAAAAAGGGAGATGCCAGTGCATATAAGGGCGCTTTTTTGTATCTGTCGGAGGCCCAGGCCTCGCCTAAAACCATCACCTTTATCCCCGGGCGGGATGGAAAGGTCTATGAGCGCCGTATTACAGGCGCGGGGGAGTTTGTCACCCCCGCTGAAAACATCACCGTGCTGGATGAGATCCGGCCGGGTTTCCACCCGTCCCTGCCCCGCATTCCCTATTCGCTGATGGAGCAGGCCATAGGCCTGTTCCGCACGATGATGCGCAAGGGAAAGGGGCGGCAACCGGCGGAGGCCCTGGTGCATTTCTACTGGGATAAGCAGGAGCAGCGGTACTTTATCCGCGTCCCGAAGCAGATCGTGAGCGGAGTTTCTGTTGACGCCCTTCTGGACGATGAAGAGCTGATGACCAGCGACCGCTATATCCACTACGCTGACCTGCACTCCCACAACCGGATGCCCGCGGTATTTTCCAAGACGGATGACCATGACGAAAGGGCAACCCGGGTCTATATGGTAGTCGGCCGGCTGGACCGTTACTTCCCGGAGATCACGGTGCGCATCAGCAACGGCGGGCGCTTCCTGGAGATTGCCCCCGAGCAGGTCCTGGAGATGCCCCCGGTAGGGCACTTTCCCCCGGAATGGCTGACACAGATCTGCACGGATGCAGAGGGCGCTTTTGGGGTGGCCGCATGAACTTCTCAAAAAAACGGCCTGTAAAGATCGTCATGCTGGGCGCCGGCGGGACCGGAGCCCACATTGCGCCGCACCTTTACCGGCTCTTATATGCGTTGGAGCGTCCGGTGAAATTTATCATCTGCGACGGTGATAAAGTGGAGCCTAAAAATCTGGTGCGCCAGAATTTCACAGAGGCTGACCTTGGCGAAAACAAGGCCAGGGTAATCGCAGAGCGATATTCCGATGTGTTCGGCCTTGAAACCTCGTATATTCCCCGTTTTATCGAGGATGCCGGACAACTGGAAGAACTGCTTAGGCCCGAAGTATTTCGCCACTATGTGTATGGGTCTGAGCCAAACACGGGCAGATGGGTCACCAACTCGGAACTGGTCATTTTGATCGGAGCCGTGGATAACAACAAGTCTCGTAAACTTTGTCACGAGGTATTCCTCAGAGCGCGGGACCTGGTCTACATTGACTCCGGGAATGGAGAATACACCGGCCAAATTGTCTGCGGCATCCGCAGAGCCGGTAAAACCGTCTACAAGCCTGTGGGGATGCTTTACCCGGAGGTAAGCACCCCGGAAGATCTGTTCCCCACGGAGGTCTCCTGTGCGGAGGCGTCGGTCTCCGCCCCGCAGACCATCGTGGCAAACCTGATGGCCGCCACTGCCGTGGTCACTATGATCTACAACATTCTGGTCATCGGCTGCAACACCGTACAGCAGACCACCTTCTCTACCAAATCGGTGAACATCCGATCTTTTCAAAAACAGCCAACGAGGAGGAAAGCCGCATGAGTACCTTCCATGCCTATGTTGACGCCGCACACTTCCACGAAGCATTGGGTAATGTGCTGCGCTTTGCCGCCAAGCGTTCCCGCCTTCCTATTTTGGAGGAAGCACAGGTCCGCTTTGAGGATGGGCACTGTGTCCTGACCTGCACCAATTTAGACCAGTGGTGTATGAGTACAATTCCCGCAGTCGGGGACTCTTTCTCCTTTGTGTTTGTGGGGACCCGGAAAATCCTCTCCGCCTGCAAATACTTTTCCGGAGAACTGGAGCTCACTTACACGATTGAACCCACAGAGACAAACCCTGATCCGAGGGGCCAAATTTCTATCAGCGACGGGAAACGGAGCCTGAAACGCAGTACGGAGCGCACTTCCGATTTCCCCGAGCTCAAGGAGAAGCCTTTGGACCGCCATTACCCTGTCAATCCGAAAAGACTGCTGGAGCGGTTCAAGCGGGTGAAATACGCCGTTTCCTCGAATGACGCCAGACCAAATCAGTGCTGTATTGAATTTCTGAAGGACAAGATCATCGCTGTGGACGGCTACCGCCTGGCAATGAGCACCGATCCCGCCGTCAATGTGGAAAAACCTTTTTACATTCCGCCGGAGGTCATGGCAGAGCTTACGATGTTCAAGGATCAGGACTGCACGATCTCCGTTGGAGAGGAGTGGGCGGCGGTTGAAAGCGAAACGCTGCGTGTGCTCACCCGGATACCCGGCTATGACGGCTTCGATGTCGAAAGGGCGATTCCCACATCGTTCAGTACGGAATATCCCGTTGATGTGGATCAGCTTTTGGATGAAGTCAGGTATCTCAACGGCTTTATCACCGCAAAAACCCGAAAGCCGATCCGGTTTGACGGGGGCACACTCTCTCTTGAAACACCAGGAGGCACCTATCTCTCCAAGGTCGGCCTGCCTCCCGTTGAGGCGCGGGGCCTCAATCCGAAATACCTGCTGGAGGGGCTGGAGCAGTTCAAGGCAAAGAAAGTGCATACGGTCACCATGAAAATGGGGCACCCGCACTCTCCCATGATCCTGACGGATGGCAAAGACGACCTGGCCATGGTCCTACCGGTCCGGCTGAAAGAAGTCGCATAATAAAAAAGGAGCGATCACAATGAAAAACCTGTATATTCCCAAAGGGAAAACCCTGCATTACGAGACCCTGTACTGCCAGAACATCGTCAATGACGGCACGCTGATCGTGGACGGAACGCTGCACGCCCGGAGCATTTCCGGCAAGGGCATTTTGAAAGCCGGCACAGTTTCCGTCCGCCATGTGGCGGAGATGGATATTGAGTGCGCCACGATGAATGGAGAAACCATGGCCGCTGAGCGTGTGTGCGCCGCTGAGATCGTCCTGTCCGGCTCCGCAACTGTGTCCTGCTATCTGGAGGCGGAGTATGTGGAGGTCCCCAAGCTGACCATGGCAAAGCACAACATCGGTACCCTCAAGGCCGATGATGTTATCACGCTTCCGGAGAAAAAGCGCGGGATCGTCGGCACCCTGGTGGCGGGCTTTTTTCGCCGCTTGTGGTTGTCCGTGATCCACCGTATTCCGGTAGACGCCCCGTATGTCCAGGTTGCGGCCCCGGCACCGGAAAGCACCGATACGGAGCAGGAACAGCCGAAGCCGGAGCGGGCCGGCGATTTTCAGTCTCAGCCCGTTACCCAGCCAATGGATCTGGACCTGGAAGAGGATTTCGAGTTCAAGCGGCTCAAGGCCATGTACCGTCTCCTGAAAGACTGCGGATACACCCTGCGTATCACAAAGCAGGAGGAGACTGTGCTGACTCCGCGGGAGGATAGCGCGTCTACCCTCCCCAAGGCTGCGTGACCTATGGAGAACATCATCATCCGGCAGCGCCGGGAGGTGACCGCCATGGGGATAACCCGGGTCCGGGAGCTGTGCGCCCAAGGCTACATAGACCAGTCAGGCGTTTTTCGCCTGAAACGCTGTGTCGGCCGATATGGGCCGAAAGAGCCGTGCAAAACGGCAAACCCTGTTATTACAAACCGTGCCGCGTAGGCACTGAAAGCAGAGGGGGACTGTGCGGAGCGCGGTCCCCCTCTGGCTAAATCACGGAGGTGATCAAACATGGAGCAGGTAAACGAGGCACAGCCTCAAAGCCAGCCCCCTTCCCAGCGGTTTTATGCCCTGGAACAGCTTGGCGAGCTTGCCGGTACCATTACTTTGATTTCGGAGGGCCTGCAAGCCTATCGGGCTCAGGTTGCCGGGCTTTTGGCCGGCCAGAAAAAGGCGGAGGCATTTGAACTGTACCGCCTGCTGGAGCGGCAGCGCACTTATCTGGTCGAACAGATCCGTGCGACCCGGCCTTTCCTGATGGAGCTGGAGAATCCGCTGGCCCCTGCCGCGCAAAAGCTGGCGGAGCAACTGGCAGCCTTTCCGCTGATGACCGCGGACTACTCCAAACTGACCGAAGTGCTGAAGCGGTTTGCGGACGCGCTTCCAGACCATCAGACCACAGACGCCTCAATCATCGGGCGCCTGATGAACAATGTCCGGCTGGGGCATTACCCCACGGACCTCACTCATGTGGGGTATATCGCCAACAGCATTGTCTTTCCCGCAGAGAACACGGCCAACCTGATTGACCCATGCTGTGGAACAGGGGACGCCCTGCTCCGGCTCGCCCTGGGGACGGACAGCCAATGCTACGGCATTGAACTGGATGACCACCGGGCGGAACAGGCACAGCAGCAGTTGTACCGTGTCGGCTTCGGCAGCTTCTTCGGCTCCAATATCAGCCCAGGAGCTTTTCATGCCGTTTTCCTGAATCCGCCCTATCTGTCTGTCCTGTCTGAGAATGGAGGACGGAGCAGAGACGAAAAGCGGTTTCTGATTGAGAGCATCCCCCTTCTTATGATGGGCGGGCTTCTGATCTACATTGTCCCCTATTACCGCCTGACGGCAGATCTGTGCGGCATCATCTGTGACAACTTTGAACAGGTGCGTATTCACCGCTTCCTGGACAGGGAGTTCAAGCAGTTTAAGCAGGTGGTCGTCACAGGCGTGCGCCGCAGACGGACGGAGGCGGAACAGGATGCGGAGGCGCTGTGCTCCGCCGCGGAGCACCCGGAGACCTTACCTACCGCCGACCTTCTGCCCAAGGCCTGCTATGAGCTCCCGGCAGTCTCCAAAAAGGTGGAGACATTCCGGGGGGCTGTGTTCAATGAAGACGAGCTGGCCCGCCAGCTGGCAAACTCCACCGGCTTTGACCGGCTGTTTGCCAAAAGCCGGCTGGACAGCGAGATCAAGCGTCCGCCCCTGCCCCTGTCTATCGGACAGGTGGGGCTGATCGGCGGCTCCGGCCTGATCAACGGACTGATGGAGTGCGACTATCCGCATATCGTCAAGGGCCGGATCATCAAAGAGAAGCACACCGTCACGGATGAAAACAGGGGGCCCCATGGGCGCCTGATTTCCACCGAGATACGGGAGACGATTTCCAACCGGATGATCTTCAATATCCTGACGCCGAGCGGTTTCCGCTCGCTGACTTAAAGGAGAAAGTGATATGAACGAAAAAAACTATTTTACCATTGTTGTGCCTCTTTCCCCTGATGCACAGAAAATCGTGCAAGGCAACCCATCAGCCGTCCCGCTGCGGGCGGCGGTTTGGTCGCAGGCGGCGGAACGCATGAAGCCGCTTCTGGGAGGTGTCTGCTCCCGTTTCTCTCCCGCGGCAGCCCCCTATGGAGAGCCGCTTCACCTGCCCTTCGGCGTCGCTTTGGGCGGTGCAGAAGCCGAACAGTTTCTGCTCTGCTATTTCCATGCCAGGGAAAATCAAGAGGAGGAGATCAGGAGCCGCACTCAGGCCATTCGAGCTCTGGGCAGAAAAGTTGGTCAGTTCCATCCTGATGAAGAAACGACTTTGACCGTCATGGCGTTTCGTTCTTCTGATCCTGAACTGCATAAGCAGATGGATGTTGCCCAGCGTTTCTTTTCCGACGATATTACCGCCGCTGCGGGTCTGTACTATTTAGGCTTTGGCTCCAACTACATCAATGAGCAGCAGGAGCGGCAGATCCTCTCCAATCCGGAGGCTTATGCTCTCTGTGTGGCTGAGCTTCAGCCAGTGGAGGAAGCAGCGCGATGAGGAAAGTGTTAGACCTTGGCGAACTCCATAAACAGCTCAGACAGACGGAGGAACATGAGCCGCACTTCGACGAGGAGCTAAACCCCTACCTGCTGGACACAGTTCTTCCGCAACTGGAGGGTGAGGAGCCCATCCGGCTGGAGCAAATCGACTTTGATCAGTTCGACGAAGAGGACCCGTTCACAATCCTCGACTATTATTACTGGCGGGAAAATCTTTGTAATACGATGCGCCACATCAACAGGCGGATTTCCGACATTTTGCCGTCTTGTGTGAAAACCAGAGCGTTTTTATAGGAGGCCGGACATGGACGAAGATACTTTGAACGCAGCCATGAGGATCTTAAACATGGCAAAAGTGCTGGAGAGCCACGGGAAATTGAACAGGCTCATGGATATGCTTGGAGATTGCACGGAGATCACCTGGGATAATCAGTGCATGGTGGAACGGTTTGCCTGTGAGAGCGTATTTCAGAATACCAAGTGCTATGAGCAGTGCGGAAAGCAGGTCTCCCATCATGCGTATGAACCGGATCGTGAGGTCTATGTTCTGCGCGACCCGCTGCTGGACAGGTTTCATGCTTTGTGCCGGGAATATGAATCCCGAAGAGGGATAACCCGAATTGAAAACCCCTATGCGCGGGAGCTGGAGGACGCGGTCCACAGTGCTATGCGCCTCAGCAACTATAACTTTGATTACCTTTGGGTAGACGGCTCGGAGGCGCGGAAAAGCCCCAAACTCCTGCTCTTTCTGTTCGAGGAGTTCTACTCCTTTGATGAGATTCCGAAGGCTCTGTGCGACATCCTGGACGCCTGCCAGAGCGGAATCAGGGAATTAGAACAGGAGCTGAAGAAGCCGGCGGGCAAAGTAATTGCCCTGCCTTCTCAGCCTGCGCTGAAGCAAAAGGAGGCGGCATAAATGGAGGCCAGCAACGACATTATGATCCGCATTTCGCCCAATGAGGGCAAAATCACCGTGGAAGAGGACGCGCAAGGTGTCTTCTCCCGGAAAAGCATCACCGAGGAAGATCTGCTTCGGTGCTTCAAAGACAGCCTGCGGACAGCAGACGAGGGCTATCACAGCGGTTTCCTGCCGCTGAATACTATCTCGCTCTATCAAAGCGAGACGGTAAAACGCTTCGTTCTCTGGCACCCCAGGCTGTACGCCGATGTTTCGGTCTACGATACGCCCTATCCCCACTTCCCGATCCCTCGTCTGGTATTTGGCTTTTCGCTCAATCAAGAGGGGAAAGCATCCCATTGCCGGATTGGGGTGGTGGCGGATGAAATCCCGACCCCGGAGACACCCATGTACTACTATCCATTTTCCAATGTGAGCCGCGAAAGCGGGAGCCTTTGCGTGGGAGCCAACACGCTGCCAATCTATAAAAAGCCGCACAAGGCACACAACCTTCCAGCGTTTCTCCTGAGTATTCCGAACAACATGCACTATTACAGCAGCTCCAACAACAAGTTAGGACTGGAATATCGGGAACTCATGGAGCATCTGAAGGACAAAGACCCCGAATACTACTATTCGGACATTCTCATCCCCAAAAAGGAAACGCTCGGCGAGTTTATTCAACGGGCCTAAAGGAGCGAATATCATGTGGAACAAATCAGCGGAAGAACTTCGGGCGGCCCTTTCCGCCCCCTTTCAGAGCGCCGACATTGAGTGGCGGATCTCCGCGACCAATTCAGCAAAGACCAGCGGCCTGGCAGTGCCCTATGTGACCAACCGAGCCATCCAAACCCGGCTGGACAGCACAGTGGGCATCGACGGCTGGCACAATGATTTTGTGCCGTGGAAAGGCGAGAGCGCCCAGCTGTGCGGCATTTCCATCTATTTTCCGTCCCAGGAGGCGTGGATCACCAAATGGGACGGGGCCGATGACAGCGATATTGAATCGGTCAAGGGCGGCCTCAGCGACAGTATGAAGCGGGCCGCGGTTGAGTGGGGCATCGGCCGGTATCTCTACGGCATGACGCAAAAATGGGTCTCCATTGAGCAGAGGGGAAAAGGGTATGTGATCTGCAACGACGAACGCCCCACCTTGGACGCCGTCCATGATCAGTGGGTGCAGTCACTCCAGCAGAAAAAGGACCACCCCGGCGAACAGGACAAACAGGGCCATCACACCCGGAGCCAATCTGCCGATCCCAATGGCCGTCCCCGCCAGCAGGGCGGACAGCCTGCCCCTCAGAGGCAGGGCGCAACCCCTCCGCCGCAGCCGCCGCAGGCACAGCCCGGGCGCCCGCCCCAGCAAGCCCCTCAGATGCAGGGACAGCCTTCCCAAGGCCAGACCTCCGCTTCCGGCATCCCGGCCGGGTGCTATCTGGTGACCGGCGCTGTCCTCAAGCCGACGATGAGCGGAAACAGCCGCACCAGCGTCCAGGTCAGGGACAGCGCGGGACAGGTCTTTCAGGCATATACCCGGGGCGCCGACAGCCGGCTTGCGCCGGGACTGATCCTGACAAACGCGAATTTTTCCACGCAGCACAGCAACGGCGTCACCTTCTATATTTTGGAGGCATACCAGATCCTCGACCTGGGCTCAGAACAGGCCGCATAAGTAAGGAGGCAATCAAATGATCCAACCGATCAAGCAATTCCGCGTGACCCGGCTTACAATCAGCGGGTTTAAGGGATATGCGGACCAGAAGACCTTTCAGTTTGGCGGCATGAATGTGATCTCCGGCCATATGGGCGTGGGGAAAAGCAGCATTGCCGACGCCATCGCCTTTGCCATCACCGGCGTAGGCTTCTATGCCGGCGCGAAGATTGACTACCTCTATCATCAGGATACCCGTGATTTGCTGGTAGAGCTGGAGTTTGAGGATGAGTCCGGCAAACTTCGGACCCTCGCCCGCCATCGCAAGGATGACAAAATGGACATCACGCTGGATGGTGTCCGCATCGGCCAGGGGGATCTCACCACCATGTTTGGAGAGCGCGATCTTTTCCTGTCGATGTTCAACCCGCAATACTTTATCAATGTTTTGGGCAGTAAGGGCCGCAACCTTTTGGAGCGGTATCTGCCGGAGGTGCCCAAGGCGGAAGTTCTCGCTCAGCTCAGCGACCAGACGCGGGCACTGCTGGAAAAGCAGGAGTTTCTATCCGCGGAGGCTTACTCCAAGCAGCTGCGCGAACAAGTGACCGACATAGAAAAGGATATGGTCTATATCCAGGGGCAGATTGACCTGCACGCCTCTCAACAGAAGGAGCAGGCACAGGAGCTCATGGAAGCTCAGGTAAGGCATACACAGCTTCAGGAGCGAATCGGTGAACTGGAGCGTAAGCGCACCACAGGTTTTGACGGAAACAGTATGATCGACCGTCTGGCCGACTTATACGCCCGTTATGAAGAATTACAGCGGGAGAATCCAGTGATTGCCGATACGGCAAACCTGGATCTTCAAATTCACGCCGCAGCTGAGAAGCTGGCCCGCCGCAAGGCGGACGCCTACCAGAGCAAGTATGCCGCCGCACTGGCCCAGGCGCAGGAGCGTATCCACAGGCTCAGTATGGAGTTCAAGCGAACCAAGCATATCCACGACGGCCTGACGGCGGGGGTGCAGTGCCCCATGTGCCGCCAGACCATCACGGAGCAGACATTGCCGCAGGTGAAGGGGGAATTTGCCGCCTCCCTGCGCCGCATCCAGGCCGAAGGCTGCCAGCTCACCGCCCAGTGCAAAGAAGTCCAGGAGTTGGACGCCAAGGCGCGGACCGTTTTTGAGCAGTTTCGGGAGGACGATATTGCCGCCGGAGAAGCCGAGCTTGAGGAACTCAGCGGCCAACGTAAACAGGCGCTTGAACAGGCGGAGGAACGGCGAAATTTCCACCAGCAAGAGCTTGAGCGCCTGCACAGCGAGATCCAGAGCACCGAGCTGGACCGGGAATGCGGTATGCTCAGCCAGGAGGAAATCGAGGAACTGAACAGGGCCCGCACGGAGTTTGCCGGGCTCAATGCCAAAATTGAGGTGCTGTCGAAGCTGGTCCAGGCCTCTCCGGAGGCTGCGGGGAAGCAGGAGCAGGACATCAAGCAGATGCAGGCCTCCATCCAGCAAAAGAAGGAGCTTCTTTCCGCCCTGGCCTTCTATATCTCAAAGCGGGTGGAGATCAACTTCTCTAAGCTCAGGATGAACCGGGTGTCGATCACCCTCTATGATGTGGTGAAGAGCACCGGCGAAGTCAAGGATGTATTCCGCTTCACCTATGAGGGCCGCGACTACATTTGTCTGTCTCACTCCGAGCGAATTCGGGCTGGACTGGAAGTTGCGGAGCTGATCAAGCGTCTGCTGGGCGTCGAGTACCCGACTTTTATCGACGATGTGGAGTCCGTTCCCGTCATCGACAATGTGCGCCCCACGGGGCAGGTGTTTATCGCCAAAGTGATCAAGGGCACCGCGCTGCAGGTCCAGGTGGCCGACAATACGGGTGTCCCGAAAGCCGCATAAAACGGTGAGCGCCTATGGGCAAGCACCGTTCCGGCCATTCTTATCAGGAATTTCCGATCCTGAATGTGGCGAGAAGATGTGGGCTTGTCCTGAATGACCGCACGCTGGAATGGGAGGAGGTGGAAGCCTCCTGCCCATTCTGCGGCGACCACGGGCCAGGGAAACACCATCTCTTTCTCAACACCACCAGAAATATTTTCCGCTGTGTGCTCTGCGGAGAAAAGGGCAACAGCGTGTCCCTCTATGCCAAGATGGAGGGGGTTTCAAACCGGCAGGCGTTTCGGGCGTTATCGGAGGACAGCGTTCTTTACCGGTTTCCCCAGCAGCCCCTGTCACAAAAACCGGCGGAACGGGAGCCCAGCTCCCTGGCCGTCCGGCACAATGTCTACTATGATATGCTCATGCACCTGGAGCTCTCCCCCAAGCACAAAGCCGATCTTTTGGCTCGGGGATTGAGTGAGGAGCGTATTGAGCAAAACATGTACCGCACTCTGCCCATGTCCAGCTCCGCCCGGCGTTTTCTGGCGGGCATCCTTTCCGACTTTCACAATCTGGAGGGCGTCCCGGGCTTCTATGTTGACCGGGGATACTGGAACATCCTCGGCCATTCGGGGCTTCTGGTGCCGTGCCGCGACAGGAACGGCTATATCCAGGGTCTCCAGATCCGGCTGGATGATGAGACCAAGCCGGATCGAAAATACCGGTGGCTCTCCAGCCGCGGCAAGGCTCATGGGACCCGCAGCTACTCCTATATCCATGTCACCGGGAATATCCATGCCAGGACCGCCTATCTCACAGAGGGAGGCTTAAAAGGCGATGTGGCCAGCTTCCTGGATCACGACGCGCTCTTTCTCTGCTTTGCTGGCGTGACGGCCATCGCCGGCCTCAAGGATGCGCTCCAGTCCATGGAGAATCTGGAAGAGGTCGTGGTTGCCCTGGACATGGATAAGCTGGTCAACTGGCGGGTGCGAAACGCCCTGGGAAAAATCCTGGAAACGGTACAGAGCATACCCAATCTCCGGGTACGCCTGATGAACTGGAACATGACCTTCAAGGGCGTGGACGACTTCTACAAGGCCCGCAATGAAGCGGCCTCAAAGGGTGTGAACATTTTGGATATGACTTCAAACTTTATCACCATGCGCCTGGAAAGCCTGTGGAAACAGGAATATCCCGAGCAGGACCGCGGCTTTATCCACACCTGCGAGTGGGAGGAATTAACAGTTCCGATAGACCAGCTGACTGCCGGGAAACCTGCGGACATGAAGAAAGCGCAATACTATCTGAAGCTCCTGTGGGCAGGCAAAGTGGACTTTCCGCCCCTTGTCAGCGTCAACGGCGTGGTGATCGACGGCCTGCACCGATTCTGGGCCTATCAGCAGATGGGGTATCAGACGGTGACGGTCTATCAGAACAAGCCGTGGGCCATGCCCACAGCGGCATAGGGCCCGCCAGCGAAAGGAGAACGCTTTGCCAACCAACCGTTTATGCTGCTGGTGTGGAGCTCCGGCAGAGTTTTCCACATACCGGACGATTTATGTGGACACGGAATACGAACAGGCAAGCCGGTACTTTGAGTGTGCGGCCTGCCATCAAAAGGCAACCAAAGATTTGATTTCGGAGGTAAAAAACAATGTTGAACAATGAGAAAACCATCCGCTTTGAAGACTTTGCCGCCGTTTCTCAGGACGGCGGAGATGTTTTGGGAAAGGTGCTGTACTATTCACTTTCCAGCATCCTGATCGACCGGGACGAGTTGGAAAGCCTGTGTGACGCCGTAGGATTTCCCAAGGGCAGGAGCAATCGGACTGCCATGGGGGACGCTTTTCGTTCCGCCACCGGCGATATTTACGAGCGCCGGGTAGTGAAAACCGACAGCGGCCCACAGATCTTCAAGGTGTACTGCCGGGATAACAAAGGTGGAAACGCCTCTGTGATCTCCCGTGAGCTGGTCAAGGAGACCGTGCATGAGGACACCAATGAATACCGCAAGCTGGCCAACATCACCTTCAATAAGACCAGCAAGCTGTTTTCCTATGATAATCTTGTCTCCGATCCGTTCATCGACCCGCTTCCGTACTGTATGGAGGCGCAGAGGCTTTTTGAACTCTACCAGAACTGCGCCGGCCGGCGGCAGATTGAAACCCTACTGGAGAACTATGTGGACTCTATGCAGGCCGTCAAAATAGGCCGGGGGCATTTCTTTTTCGTTCCCCGGGACTTTGCCGCCAGATTGCAGGTGTTTGAGGACTTTGTGGAGATGCTGGAGGAGCATAACCAGCTCAAGCGTCCCGACCGTGATCCGCTGGAGGTCAACAGCATTTATGTTGTAGACGACGCCAAACAGCGCAAGAAGATGACTGCCGCCTTCTATCGGTCTGTCCGCAGGGAGATTGCCGAGTATGAGGAGCGCGTCACCCACCTGATCCAGAGCGGAAGCCAGAGCCCCAAGATCATGGATCGCTGGGTCATGCGCATCCAGGGCCTGGAGGAGAAGAAGCGGAATTATGAGAATATTCTAAAGCGCGAGCTTACCGACCTGGACGAGGAGTTTACCTCTCTCCGCTACCTGTCGGACGAGCTTCGGATCAGAGCGGCAGGGCTCCGCGTCCATCAAAAGGCCGCTTAAAATACCTGGAATGGAGGAGCAAGATGAACAAGGAAAAGAAGGATAGGCCGAGCATCGAAGCCCCCCAAGCAGTCAAGCATCCAGATAAGCACCCGCCGTGTTACCGTTCGGAAACACGCAATCCCTATCCGCTCTGCCTGGGATGGGGAATGAAAGCCTGTGCCCATTGCTGCCTTTGGACAGACTATGATTCCGATGAGGACGAAAGCCGTGTAAACCTTCCGCTCTCCCTGGCGCAGCTTCAGGAGATGGACGGCACTCCCGCCTGGTGGGAGTGCGGACCAGAATACAGCTGCTGGGGTATTATTGCCGTGGACAGTAGCGGGCGTTGGGAGGGCATCCCCTTCTTTCAGGGACGATGGCGTGAAGTCAATTTTGTGTATAACATCGAAGCACGCAACATGGAGATCTACCGCCATCCGCCCTATGAGGAAACCTGATAAACCGCGTCCCCGCTTTTCTGGCGGAACAAGTTCGGGACGCCGCATAAAAAACAAACCGGAGAGGAGCACCTTGATATGACCTACCAAGGGAAAGAAGTTTTTACCTCGGACGATTTCGACTATGCCGCCGCAAAGCCTGGAGACTATGTAGAGGAGGCCGTGGTGGATGCGGCGATGAACTGCCTGCCGCCCATCTGCATGAGCAGCGCCTGCGCGCAAATGGGGGACCCCTATGGTATGCGCCAGGACCCTACAACTGGGGCATGGAGATCCACCTACGCCACATTCAAGCGTTGTCTGGATGTCTCCGGTATCTGGGAGTATTGTGGACATTGTTTTTCGGGCGAGACCGTAGAGCGCGGGACGCCGCCACCCAATATGTAACACACCAAATTAAGTAAAGAGCCAATCAACGCTCCGGCCGCAGGCGCGGCCAATGAAAAAAGCCCGAGGGGATACGCCGCATAGCGTACCCCTCGGGCACTTTTATTGAGAGACGGCTTACTGCTCCGCTCCACCCTCCCGCAGAGGAAGGGAAAGGCGCTGGATCATGGCCAGTGCCAGGGCCGCATCCTGTTCGCTCAACTTCCGGATGGCGTCAATGGCTTTTTGCACGGTGGGAGACTCAACATTCTCCTCGTCAAAGAACTCAGACAGGCTCATATTGAAATAATCCGCGATATTAAATAGCTCCTGTGTTGATGGCTTGGACTTTCCGGAGGTAATGCTCTGGATATAGCTTTTGCTGTGGCCCAGCTCCAGCGACATCTGATATTCTGAGATATTCCGAGCCATCCGGAGTTGAGTAATACGCTTTGCGATATAGCTTTCCTCCAACAGGTATCACCTCTTTATGTTGATGATACCCGATTATTCAAAAACAATGTTCGCTGGCAGCGTGATTATATTTTGGTATTAGGCCGCTGTCACTTGTTATTTACCGCTTATACTTGTATAATTTTATTTATATCATTCCGCTGTAATCGGTAGAGTTGATACTGCCGAGCGAAATAGGAAAGGGAGCATGACCATGAAGCAGCGTTCTGAGGTTGCGGCTGACCGGGCCGCTTCGTACTTGAGGGAAATGGGAATACGCCCCTCCAGCAAGGCCTATCAATACTTGCTCTTTGCTTTGACTCAGTTACAATGCGGGACCCCGTTTCAAAACTCGATCTGGGAGCTAACGGCGATCCACTTCGGACAAAAGCGGGAAAATGTGCTGGCGTGCGTGCGGCGTGAGATTGCCCATGCTTTCCGTATGGCACCGGATCGTTTCTCGAATGAGCGCGTCGGCGATGTCCCAGCACGGCCGCCTCAGAGTATGGCCTTCCTGCGGCTAGGGCTCTATATGATAAACAGAGTTGTATATTAAGTTTGCGGTCATTTTGCGGCCCAAGTTTTAATCTGAATGTATCTTGACGGAACTTGTGAAATAGCGTACATTGATGATTAGCGAAAGCTAACCCTTCTGCTTATAGAGGTGAAACAGAGTTATGACGCAAAGAAGTATTTATCAGAATTTGGACCCGACTCTAAATGGCTACCATCCTGACTGGTATGATAAAAACGCAAAATTGATAAGCCGTAAGCCGGGTTGTTCCGTCATTTCCTATCAGTGTAATGGTACTGGGATTTTATATGATTACTCCATATTTCCGGGTATCGACCTGATTTTCATGGATTTCAACTGTTCAGATATTTTTGATGAGCCGAATGAAATGCGAAATGTGTTGGAAATTCGGCATTATCAAGAAGGCCGGGTTGAATTTGAGTTTGAGGGTGACAAAGTGTTTCACCTGCAGCAGGATGAATTTTGTGTAAACGGTATGCTGAATATGCCGGCTCGGTACTCATTCCCATTTGACTATTGTAGTGGACTGAGCTTGGTGCTCGATAAAAATTCAATGACGGAAGTGACCAGATCTCAGCTCGCCCTCTTCCAGATTGATATTTCTGTTTTGGAGGAGGACTTAGACACAGCCCATCAATGGTATATTTGTAAAACACCTCCCTCCATGTGTCATGTGTTTGAGGAGTTGTATGCGGCCAAAGAGCATGAAACTTCCCAATACTTTCGCATCAAAGTATTGGAACTGCTCTACCACGCCACAAAACTGCGCAAGGAAGATCGTGTAGCCGCCACTTATTATGCCCGAGAACATATTGAAATTGTGAAGCGAGTTCGTAAAGCTATGCTTAAGGATTTAAGCCGCAGTACTCCGCTGGAGCAATTCCTACGAGGTGAGGCAATCAGTACCGTTACATTCCAGACCATTTTCAAGCAAATATATGGGCGTAGCCCATATGCTTATTTGAAACATTACCGGATGAATAGTGCCGCAGTTCAACTTCGAGAGAGTAATGAGTCCATCAATCAAATCGCACTCTCACTGGGATACAGCAACGCCAGCAAGTTTGCCCGCGCTTTCCGGGATGTGTTCGGGGTGCTTCCCAAGGATTACCGGACTGCGCAAAAAGCCATTTAGTTTTCGGGCTATTTTCGACCCTGCATTTATGAAATGGAGTAGAGAACAAAAATCGGTTCTTGTATAATAAATCCGTTGGTTAGACGCAGCTAACCAACGGATTTATATTTTTACAGGAGGGTCGTTCAATATGGAGAAATCAGTTCCAAGCGCAAAGAAAAAGTTTAGCATACGCGATATCATGACAATAGCCGCTATGATGGTGATTTGTTTTATCATCATGATGGTAATGAGTTCGCTTACACTCCCTTTCCCACTCGTATATCTGTATGGCTCAGCCGGAATTGACGGTTTCATCTGCGCAGTCTTTTTTCTGGTGGCTGCTAACCGCGTCAATAAGCATGGTCTTCTTTTTGCCTGGGCGGGTATCTACGGCCTGATCCAAGGCGTCATGGGCTACATGTTCCTCTTCCCGTATTTCCTGGCGGTAGGACTTATTGCAGAACTCTCCATGCTTGGTAAAGACACCTACCGCAACCCGCTCCGAACTCGTATCGGCTGGACGATTAACTGCGTGGGTAACTTTGTCGGCTGTGCTGTTCCCCTCTGGTGGGCATGGGACAGCTATACGGCAATGGCTCTGGAGAGTGGATTTACCTCTGAAACCTTAGAAATGCAGATGGCTATGGTAACTTCCCCGGCCCTGATGCTGCTGGGAGCGGCAATTACCGCTGTACTTACTTTCCTCGGGACATTGTTTGGTCAGCGCCTATTGCGGAAGCACTTCCAAAAAGCCGGTATTGTGGGATGAACAGAACAGGTACGACACAAAAGCGAATCGAGCAGGTAGATGGGCGGACGGTCTTATTTTTGACCGTCTGCTCCTGCCTGGTCAGTTTTCTAACCACAGACCTGATTGGCCATGCGGTGTTCACTTTCTGGCTACTCTTGATTCTCTGTTATTTTGGGCTATATAAGCAGGGGATCGGCTGTTATACAGTCTATTTGGTAACCGTTGTTGGCCTATATTTGGAGACAAAATACAGCATATCATTTCCATCTCCGCTTTTGCTGAGCATGATCTACAAGCTGCTCCTTCCCGCTATGCCAGCATATCTGCTTTTCCGTATTCCCTCCGGCAAGCTCACGGCCAGTCTGCGGAAACTGCCTATCCCAGCCAAGGCTATGCTGGTCCTGGTCGTCATGCTACGCTTTGCTCCGACGATCATCCTGGAGTTCGGAGAAGTTCGGGAGGCTATGAAAATCCGAGGCTTTCTTCGGTCGGTACCTACGGTCCTGCGGCACCCATTGAATACGCTGGAATATGCAATCGTGCCTATGGTATTCCGCTCTCTAAAAATTGCGGATGAGCTCTCCGCCTCGGCTATTGTCCGCGGCATTGAGAGTCCTTACAAAAAGCAAAGTTACTATGTCAGCCGCATCTCACCGCTGGACGCGTTCCTCATGTTGGTCAGCACTGCAGCTGGAATCGTATGCTGCGTTCTGCTGTAAAGGGGTATCACAATGGGAAAAGAAATCGCAATTCGGGATCTTACATTTTCTTATAGTGGTCGGGGCGATCAGATCAGTCATGTTACACTGGACATTCGCGCTGGGGAAGTAATCGTACTGACTGGCCCATCCGGAAGCGGAAAAAGCTCTTTGACCCGTGTAATCAATGGGTTGATCCCCTATTTCTATGAGGGGGAGCTGAGCGGGCAAATCCGTGTAGGGGATAAACCTTTGGAGGAAATCCACTCCTGGGAACGCGGGAAGCTGGTAGGTAATGTGTTCCAAGACCCCCGGAGTCAATTTTTTGCCAATGAGGTAGCCGGAGAAATCGCTTTCGGCTGTGAAAATTACGGATATACCCATGAGGAAATCCAGTCCCATGTACTCCAGGCAGCCCAGTACAATAAAATTGAGGACCTTTTGGATCACAGCCTGCACACACTGTCCTATGGAATGCGGCAAAAGGTAGCCATCGCCTCCGCTCAGGCCATTGAGCCGGAGATCTATGTCATGGACGAGCCTTCCGCAAATCTGGACATCGAATCCACCTACCGCTTCGGGGATATTATCCGCAATCTGAAGGCACAGGGAAAAACCATTGTAATCGCAGAGCACCGCTTGTACTATCTCATGGATGTTGCGGACCGATTTTTCTGTATTCAGCACGGTGCGATTGTGCGAGAGTTCTCAAGGGAAGAAATGAAGAGCCTCCCATCGGCAGAAGTGCATACGCTTGGCTTGCGGACGCCGGACCTCTATCAAATGGCGTTTCAGCAGATGCCATCGGCCGCCACAGACGAAGTAGTGCTGGAGACGCAGGGGCTCCATAAAGCCTTTGATGGCACGGTGGTGGCTGAACACTTGGATTTTGTCTGCCACAGAGGAGAAATCGTCGGTATCATCGGGCCGAACGGCACAGGGAAAAGTACATTTGGGCGCATCTTTGCCGGCCTTTTGAAGGAAAACTCCGGTGAGGTATTCCTGTTTGGTCATAAGACCCGGCCAAGAGAGCGGATGGGCAAAGTATGGTACATTCCACAGGATTTAGACAGTCAGTTATTTGGAGAAGACCTTGTTGATGAATTGACCACTGGGGCACCTACGGATGAGAAGCGCAACGCACGAGCCCGGACAATTCTCAAAGCCCTGGAACTGGAGGAGTATGCCGAGCAGCACCCGGCCACCCTATCCGGTGGGCAGAAACAACGACTGGCTTTGGGGGTAGCCTTGATGCACGACGCGCCTATTATTATTCTTGATGAGCCTACCAGCGGACTGGATGGCGCCAATATGCGCAATGTGAGCCAAATCATCCGCAAGCTGGCCGGAATGGGGCGTACCATTCTGGTAATCACCCACGACGCAGAATGTGCGCTCTCTTGTTGTGACCGGGCTATCCGCCTGGAAAACGGCGCAATCACGGACGACTTTCCTATCCACTCCGTAGATATTCTTTTGGACAAAATTGGGTATCAGAGCTGTGGCCAAAGAGGCGTTTGTTATTCTGGCACATAAGGAGGTGCTTTTATGGCACAGGAAGAAACGCGCAAGAAAAAAACCGGTATGGCTCGGTGTCTGGAATTGGCATCACAACATAAGGGCCTTGTTTTTATCTCAGGCATTCTTGCCGCAGCAGCCGCAGTGTGCTCTTTCCTACCGTATCTTTCTATCTATTTTATAATGCGGGAACTAATCGGAGTTTTTCCCGATATGGCGAACGCAAATATGAGCGTTGTTCTCCGATATGGCTGGATGGCTCTCGGGGGGATTGCCGGAAATGTAATCCTTTATTTCTGCGCGTTGATGTGTTCCCATCTGGCGGCTTTCGGAACGCTTTATGAGCTGAAGCTGGCCTTTGCGAACCATATTACGGAAATCCCTTTAGGGTATCATCTGACCATTGGCAGCGGTCGGATGAGGAAGATTATGGACGAGAACATTGAGAGCATTGAAAAATTTATCGCGCATCAGTTCCCGGATTTTGTTGCTTCTCTGGTGGCCCCACTCGCCCTGGTAATTCTTCTGCTGGCCATTGACTGGCGGTATGGTATCGTTTCTCTTTTTGGAATTATCTTGGCCTTTGTGGTGCAATTCCTTGGTTTTAATGGGAGTGCCAAAGAAAAAATGCACCACTATCAGACCGCGCAGGAAGATATGAACAATGCTTCGGTAGAATATGTCCGTGGTATGCCGGAAATCAAAGCATTTAATCAAACCGCAGATTCTTTTCGCCGTCTAAGCAAATCCATCACTGATTATACTTCTTTTGTGCTGGAGTACGCTATGGGCTGGCAAAATTGTATGCCGGGGTTTACGACAATCATCCATAATATTTACCTGCTCTTGATTCCGGTAGGGATATTTATTGGCATGGGAGCCGAGGACTATCGTACTTATTCCTTGACCTTTATTTTTTATCTTGTCTTGGCTCCCGCTATTTCGGGCGTACTTAATAAGATCATGTATATTTCAGAGTCTTTCACACAAATTGACGGAAATGTGGAACGCATGGAAGAGGTATTGAGCATCCCCGTTCTGCAAAATCAAGATGTGGGGGCCAGAGAGCAGGGGCATAGCATTGAGTTCGACCATGTTTCATTCTCTTACGATACGGGCACTTCGGTTAAAGCCCTCAACGATGTATCTTTCATAGCCAGACAGGGCGAAGTAACGGCCATTGTTGGTCCTTCTGGTGGCGGAAAGAGCACGATTGCCAATCTGATTTCTCGCTTCTGGGATGTGACAGAAGGATGTATTCGTATTGGCGGAGTAGACATCCGCAAAATACCACAGGCGGAGCTTATGCGGCAGGTCAGTTTCGTCTTTCAAGATACTTTCTTGTTCAAGCAGAGCATTTTGGATAATATTCGGATGGGTAATCCGACCGCCTCAGAAGCGCAGGTGATTGAGGCAGCAAAGGCAGCACAATGTCACGACTTTATAGAAAAACTGCCAGACGGTTACCATACTATGATTGGTGCGTCTGGCATTCGGCTCTCCGGTGGTGAGCGGCAACGCATCGCGATTGCCAGGGCGATTATCAAGGACGCTCCCATTATTGTGTTAGATGAGGCAACTGCTTTCAGTGACCCAGAAAACGAGTATCTGATTCAAAAAGCATTTGAAAAACTAATACAAAATAAAACGGTTATCATGATTGCCCATCGGTTATCAACGATCCGAAATGCAGATCAGATACTTGTGATGGAGCACGGACAGCTGATTGAGCAAGGGACTCACGATACCTTGATGGAACGGCAAGGGAAGTACACACAAATGTGGAATAGTTACATGGAGTCTATCAGCTGGAAGATCCGCGCAGGAAAAGGGGGTGCAATCGAATGAAATTTCTGAAAGAAAAATTGCTGTTGTCCGAGAAAGGCTACTCTGATTTGAAAAAAGCCATCGTCGCCTGCACCCTGACCAATATTGCACTTCTACTTCCTGCCGGCGTAACAACTTTGCTGTTTTGGCAATTACTAAATCCCTTTTATGGGAAAGACATTTCCTGGGGGAATATGTGGGGATTACTGATTGTCGGCATCATAGCTTCACTTCTGGTCTTCCTTGCAGCAAGAAATGATTACCGAAAAACCTATTTGGCGTCCTATAAGGAGGCCAGCAATACACGACTGCGAATCGCAGAACATTTGCGTAAGCTCCCTATGAGTTTCTTTAATTCCAGGGACCTGTCTGATATAACCACCAATATGATGGCCGACTGTGCGAGCATGGAGTCCATGCTGAGCAGCACCATTCCACCATTGATTGCCAATGTGATCTCTGTTACTCTTACCTGTGTTTGTCTGGCCTTTTTCGACTGGAGAATGGCTCTGGCATTGTTTGCTACCATGCCTATTACATTCCTGATTATTTGGGCCGGGCGCAACTTGCAGATACGCATGTTTGACCGGCAGGTAGGTATTAAGCTGGAAGCGTCAAGTCAAATTCAGGAGTATTTGGAGGGTATCAAGATCATCAAGTCCTGCGGGTTGAGCGGTGAAAGGTTTTCTACTTTGAATCGCGCACTTTTAGCCATGAAAAAGGTCGCAATTCAAGCGGAACTCGTTTCTGGTGTGTTGGTACAATCCGCCGCCTTAATTTTGCAGGCCAGTTTGGGCATCGCCATTTTCGTGGGTACAGTGCTTATTACGGGCGGACAAATCGAATTACTCCCATTGCTTGTTCTTTTGATGTTCTCCACTCAACTCTATGGCCCTATCCTTGCCATTCTTTCTCAACTCACCTCCCTCTTCCATTTAGGGACAGTCACAAAACGGATGCGTATGCTTCTAACGACTCCCGCGATGGAGGGAAACGAGCAGGATGTTCACACATACGATATTGAATTAAAGAATGTTACCTTTGCGTATGCTAAGGAAGATGTTATCAAGGATGTCTCGCTGAAAATCCCGTCGGGGAGTATCACCGCACTGGTTGGCCCGTCCGGCAGCGGAAAAAGTACCATCTCCAAGCTGATTGCCCGCTTTTGGGATGTTCAGAAGGGCTCAATTACTATCGGTGGAGAAAATATAAAAAACATCGAGCCTGAGCATTTGATGAAAAGCATATCTTTTGTATTCCAGGATGTTACTCTTTTCAACGATACGGTATATAACAATATTCGCGTCGGCAACATGGCCGCAACAGAGGAGCAGGTTATGGCCGCTGCAAAAGCGGCCTACTGTGACGAATTTGTAATGCGGCTTTCGGATGGATACCAAACCGTTCTCGGTGAAAATGGAAGCACCCTTTCTGGCGGAGAGCGCCAGCGTATTTCGATTGCCCGCGCTCTTCTGAAAGACGCCCCTATTATTTTGCTGGACGAGGCGACCGCATCCCTTGATCCTGAAAATGAGGTGCTGATCCAGCGGGCTATCGCCCGATTGGTCGAGGGGAAAACCGTCATTATGATTGCTCACCGTCTGCGTACCGTAGTGGATGCCGACCAAATCTTTGTACTGGAAAACGGGAAACTTGTAGAGCGAGGAACGCACGACGAACTAATTGCCCATAAGGGACTGTACGAAAAGTTATATCATATCCAGCAGGAAAGTCTTGACTGGGTAGTTTAAGGGGTGGTGGTTTCGATAAAATTACGAGCATCCGGTGAGGACTATCTGGAGGCCGTGCTGGTGCTCCAAAAGGAAAAAGGCATGGTGCGCTCCGTGGATGTGGCTCGGCACCTTGATGTATCAAAACCCAGCGTGTGTCATGCGGTCTCCACTTTGAAAGCGGGTGGTTTTCTCACCATGGACGAAAATTCTTTCTTGTTCCTGACGGATGTGGGCCGGGAGGTAGCCGAGCAGACCTATGAGAAACACTGCTTCTTTACTCGCCAGCTTGTCGCGGCCGGGGTCGATCCCCAGACCGCGGAACGGGAGGCCTGCCGGATGGAGCACACCATCAGCCAGCGGTCCTTTGAATTGTTAAAAGGAGCGGTAGAGCCGGAATGACCGGTAAGCAGTCAGAAGAAAGGGAGGACCCCGCATGGGGAAGCTGCTGATTTTATCCATTACAGATGGAGAGGAACAGCTCCTGGACAAGCTCAAGGACTTCCTGGCGGAAGCGCCTGGAATTGAAATCGTGGAGCCGCCCGCCACGAAGCACACCCTCACCTTTCCCGGCCTGGAGCTGCACCTGCGCAAGCAGACGGTAAAGTGGCGGGGCCGCTCCCTGCACCTCACGCATCTGGAGTTCTTTACGCTGGCCTACCTGGCCCGGCGCCCTGGCTGGGTCTTCACGCAGGAACAGATCTACGAGGCCGTATGGCACGAGTTCCCGGAGCATTGCGGCGCGGCCGTGGCCAACATCATCAGCCAGCTCCGCCGGAAGATGGGGCCGGGCAACCCCATCCGCACGGTACCCCACAGCGGCTATAAGTTCGAGCTGCCTCCATAACCTGAGAAGCCTTTTCCGAAAAAACGCAGTTATCCTCTATGGGTAACTGCGTTTTTCTATCTGAGTCAAGATCACAATAGCCCGCCGCTTTCACAAAAGTCTGTCCAAACAGAGCATAATCGTCTATATGGAGCGGACAGAACGATTTCTTTTCGCTAAAATAATGCAATGTTGAGGGACGCATGGCGTCCAATTCTTTATTCAAACGGTTAGCATTATCTAACCAAGAAGGAGTGTGTGCTATGTCTGGATCAAACAGCCGCCGCGGAATGGGCGGCAGGGATGTCATCACCGTGGGAATCTTCTCCGCCATCTACTTTGCCATAAACTTTGCCTTTATGCTCCTGGGCGGGCTACACCCGCTGCTATGGATTTTGATGCCGGGCTTTATCGCCCTGTTCACCGGCATCCCATACCTGATGATGTGCGCCAAGGTGCAGAAGGTGGGTTCAGTCCTGCTGATGGGCCTTATCACCGGGCTGATCTACTTCGTCACCGGCCAGTTCACCCCGGTAATCCTGGTCTCCTTTGTCATTGCCTGCGGCCTGGGGGAACTGGTCCGTGGCTGTACCCATTATACCAGCATCCGGGGAAACCTTGTGTCCTTCGTCCTGTTCTCCCTGGGCATGGTGGGCTCTCCGCTGCCCATCTGGCTGATGCGGGAGGACTTCCTGCGGCAGATCACGGAACAGGGGATGCCCGCAGACTATGTGAACACCCTGGCGGCACTGTCGTCCAGCTCCATGCTGGTGGTGCTGTTCCTGGCCCCTGTTGTGGGCGCGATCATTGGCGGCTTTATCGCCCGGGCCATGTTCCGCAAGCACTTTGAAAAGGCAGGCCTTGTCTGAGATGGAGCGGCGCATCTTTGACCCACGGGCCGGCCTGTGGCTTCTGGTGGCCGCCAATATCATCGCCTTCCGCCCCCATACCCTGTGGCTGGAGCTGGCACTGGTCGGCCTGCTGCTGCTCCTGATGGCTGCCCACGGGAAGTATTCCATGGCGGTCAAATGGGCGGTGGGCTATTGTGCCCTACTGCTCTTTCAGCAGTACATCCTGCCCGCCTCTCCCAAGATTATCGCCACCAGCTTTACCGTTTTTACCACCTACGCCCGCCGGATGTTTCCGTGCCTGATGACCGGATCGCTGATGCTGAAATGTACGCCTCTGCGGTATTTCATCGTGGGACTGCGCCAGCTCCGTGTTCCCCAGCGGCTGATCGTGGCCGTCTCGGTGACTCTGCGATACTTCCCCGCTATCCGGGAGGAGATGGGCTATATCCGGGACGCCATGAAGTTGCGGGATGTCCGGGGGCTGGCCCGACTGGAGGGCACGGTGATACCTCTGATGGTGTCCGCCACCGAGACGGCGGAGGAGCTCTCCGCAGCGGCGGTGACCCGGGGAATTGAGGACCCCGCGCCTAAGACAAGCGCCGTCTTCCTGCGGCTGTCCCCGGTGGACCTGGCCGGGATGGCGGCGGGCCTTGTGTTGCTGGCGCTGTCATTTGTGGTACAATAAGGAGGACCCTCGGAATGATCTCATTTGAGTATGTTTCCTTTGGTTATGACGGCTCCCGGGAGACCCTGGCCGGCCTGAACGCCGCCATCCGGCCGGGCGAATGTGTCCTGCTGTGCGGTGCCTCCGGCTGTGGAAAGACTACGGTGACCAAGCTCATCAACGGCCTGATCCCGGCCTTTACCCCCGGCTGCCGCCTGGAGGGACGGGTGGAGGTGGACGGCCTGGACCCCGCCAAGACGCCCATGCACCAGCTGGCCCGAAAGGTGGGATCGGTATTCCAGAATCCCAAGTCCCAGTTTTTCAATCTGGACACGGACAGCGAGCTGGCCTTTGGGCTGGAGAACGCAGGATGCCCGCCGGAAGAGATCCATGCCCGGGTGGCGGAGACCGTGGAGGCCCTTGGGCTGGAGAGCCTCTGCGGGCAGAGCATCTTCTCGCTCTCTGGTGGACAAAAGCAGCTGCTGGCCTTTGGCTCGGTCTACGCCATGGGCCCGGACATCTTTGTGCTGGACGAGCCAACCGCCAATCTGGATCAGGAGGCCATCGCCCGCCTTCACGACGAGATCGCCGGTCTGAAGCGGCAGGGGCGCACGGTGGTCATTGCCGAACACCGACTCTACTTTCTTACCGACCTGATCGACCAGGCATGGTATATCAGGCAGGGGAGCCTGTCCCGGCGCTTCACCCGTGAGGAGTTTCAGCGGCTGACTGATGAGGAACGGGAGAGGCTGGGCCTGCGCACGCTGTCATCGGCCCCCTGTACCCTGCCACCGGCGAAGCCGGCCGGGTCCGGGGAAGGCCTCTCTGTGGAGGGGCTGACCTGCGCCTTTCAGAAAAGAGAGGCGGTGTTCCGTGAGCTGTCCTTTTCCGTCCGGCCGGGTGAGGTAGTGGCTGTCACCGGGCCCAACGGCGTGGGTAAGACCACGCTCTCCCGCTGTCTGTGCGGGCTGCTGCGGGAGCAGGCAGGGACTGTCCGGCTTCACGGCCGCCCCCTGGGACGCAAGGAGCGGCAGCGGGCAGCCTTCTGCGTGATGCAGGATGTAAACCACCAGCTCTTTTCGGACAGCGTGTGGGGTGAGTGTCGAATATCCGCCCCGGATGCACCGGACGAAAAAATCGCCGAGGTGCTGGATCGCCTTCAACTGCTGTCCTTTCGGGAGCGGCACCCCATGGCGCTCTCTGGCGGACAGAAACAGCGGCTGGCGGTGGCCACCGCGCTGCTGTCGGAAAAGCCGGTGCTGATTTTTGACGAGCCCACCAGCGGCCTGGATTATGCCCGGATGGTGGAGGTGTCCGGCGTGATCCGGGATCTGGCCCGACAGGGCCGCATCGTGCTGGTGGTAACACATGACCAGGAGTTTTTGCAGCAGGCTTGTGACCGGGTCCTGCATCTGTAAGGAGGGGAACTATGCTGGAGCAGATGATAGCGGGAAATGGCTTTCCAAAAGTGGTGGTGGAAAATGATCATTGCCGGGTCTTTCAGATGATGGGCGGCACCGGGGATGGGAGCATGACCCAGTACGACCTGTACCCCGGGATCACTTTGATGTATAACGACTTCCACATGGAGGATTACGACTCCGACCTGACCATTACCGGAGATCTGCTGTGCATCGACTATTGCCGCCAGGGACGGATGGAGTACCCGGCGGGACCGGATGCTTATTCCTATGTGGAAGCGGGGGACCTGAAGCTGGACCGGCGGCTGGAGCACCGGGGGCACTTTGTCTTTCCACTTTCCCACTATCACGGGATCACGGTGGGGCTGGAGCTGCCTCGGGCAGCCCAGGCCCTGGCCGAATGGGTGCGGGACTTTCCGGTGGACCTGTACCGCCTCCGAGACAAATACTGCTCCGGCCCCCACCCCAAGGTACTCCACGGGGCCCCTTCGCTGGATCATATCTTCCAGGAGCTCTATGCCGTACCGGAACAGATCAAGCTCCCCTATTTCCGCATCAAGACGCTGGAACTGCTCCTCTATCTGGATGCCCTGGAACTGCCCGCGGAGTCGGAGAAGCCCTACTTCTACAAGACGCAGGTGGAGAAAATGAAAGCGATTCACCGCCTGCTGACCGGGGATCTGGAGCGTCACTACACCATCACTGAGCTGTCCCGGCGCTTTTCCATCCCGACCACGGCCTTGAAAGAGTGCTTCAAATCGGTCTACGGCCAGCCCATCAACACCTATATGCGGTGCCTGCGCATGGACCGGGCGGCCCTCCTGCTCCGGCAGGAGCCCCATGCCGGCGTGGCGGAGATCGCCGGCCGGGTAGGGTATGACAGCGCCAGCAAATTTGCCGCCGCGTTCAAGGCGGTAAAGGGTAAAACGCCCCTGGAATACCGCCGGGAGGGACAATAAATTCTTCTGTCCAAACGGGACAGGATCGGCGGAGCGGAGCGGAAAAGAGCTTTTTTATCAGTTACAATGGCTGCGGTTAGCGAAAGCAAATCGCAGTCATTTCTTTTGAGAGGAGTCTTGCCGATGAAAGAACGGACCTGGCTGAGCATCCTGCTCTCCTATGCCGGACCCTGCCGGGGCAAAATGGCCGCCTCGGTGGCCCTGGCGGTGGTCAGCGTGGCAGGAGGCTTTGTGCCGTATCTGGGAGTCTATCAAATCCTGCGGCTGTTTGTGGAGCGTCGGGCGGGCCTGGAGGGCATCCTGCTGTGGTGTGGGGTGTGCCTGGCAGGCTACGCCGTCAAGGTGGCGGGCTATGCCCTGTCCACCATGCTGGCCCATGTATCCGCCTATACCATTCTGGAGGGCCTTCGCCTCCAGGTGGCAGATCAGCTCATGAGGGCGCCCCTGGGCGAGGTGGAATCCCGGCCCATCGGGGCCATGAAGAGCACCATCGTGGACCGCATCGAGGATGTGGAGCCGCCCCTGGCCCACATGATCCCAGAGCTGAGCTCTAACCTGCTTCTGCCCCTGGCGGTCGTCATCGCCATGTTCGCCATCGACTGGCGGATGGGCCTGGCCTTGCTGGTGACCATCCCAGTGGCCCTGGTCCCCATGGCGGCGGGGATGCGGTCCTACAACAAGAACTATGCCGCCTATATGGCGGCCAACAACCATGTCAACAGCGTCATCGTGGAATATGTGGAGGGCATCCAGGTGGTCAAGGCCTTCAGCCAGGGGGAGCGATCCTACGCCAAGTTCGCCCAGGCTGTGAGCTCTTTCCGGGACTTTACCCTGAACTGGTTCCGCTGCACCTGGGCCTCCATGAATCTGTGCCTGTCCATCCTGCCCACCACCCTGCTGGGGACCCTCCCGGTGGGCATCTATCTTTACCAGACCGGGGTGCTGGACCCAGCTCAGGTGACGCTCTGCCTGATGATGGCCCTGGGCATCGTCTCCCCGCTCATGAGAGCTACCGCATTCATCAACTCCATGAAGAGTATGCAGTTTGCGGTGAAGGACACCCGGGAGCTGCTGGACCTGCCCCAGCTCTCTCAGGCGAAGCAGGAGGCGGATCTGGACGGCAGCGGCATCCGGTTTCGGAATGTGGCCTTTTCCTATGGCGGGACGGGGGGCGCGGAGGTGCTCCATGACCTGGAGCTGCACATCCCCCAGGGGAGCTTCACCGCCCTGGTAGGGCCCTCAGGAGGCGGCAAGTCCACCATCGCCCGGCTGGCTGCCCGCTTCTGGGATGTGACGGCCGGCTCCATCACCCTGGGTGGGCGGGACATCCGGGAAATGCCTCTGAAACAGCTCTCCCAGGCCATCAGCTTCGTCACCCAGGACAACTTCCTCTTTGACTGCTCTCTCAAGGAGAACATCCGCCTGGGAAAGCCGGACGCCTCGGACGAGGAGGTGCTGGCGGCGGCCAGGGCGGCCCAGTGTGAGGAGTTTCTGGCCCGACTGGACCGGGGCTGGGACACCCCGGCGGGAGAGGCGGGCAGACAGCTCTCCGGCGGGGAGCGCCAGCGTATCGCCATCGCCCGCGCCATTTTGAAGGACGCCCCCATTGTGATTTTGGACGAAGCCACCGCGTTTACCGATCCGGAAAATGAGGACAAAATCCAGAGCTCGATCATGGCCCTCTCCAAAGGGAAGACCCTGCTGGTCATCGCCCACCGCCTGAGCACCATCCAGAACGCGGATCAGATCGTGGTGCTGGAAAAGGGGCATATCGTGGACCAGGGCACCCAGGCGGAGCTGCTCCGCCGCTGCCTGCTTTACCAGAAGCTGTGGCAGGCCCACATCGGAGCCCAAGGCTGGGCAGTTACATCGGGCGCAAAGGAGGGACAGTGAGATGTTTCACAGTGTAGGACGGATCATGCGGTGGGCCGGAGCCTACCGGAAACGAATGGTGCTGGGCTTCGTGTGCTCCTTCTTCGCCACCTGGTGCACCGCCGGGCCGGTGGTGCTGGCGGCTTGGGCGCTGGGACAGCTGATTGTGGACGCCTGGGGAGAGGAGCGCCTGTCTCCGCACCTTCCCTGGCTGTGCCTGGGCGGGATCGTGGTGCTGATTCTTCTGCGGTTTTTCTTCACCTACTGGAAAAACCGGCTTCAGGAGAGTATCGGCACGGAACGGGCGGCAGAGCAGCGGATGGAGCTGGGGAATGTGCTCAAGCGGGTGTCCCTGGGGTACTTCGCCAAAAACGACCTGGGAGACATTTTGGCAGCCCTCACCACCGAACTGAGCACCCTGGAGCTCCAGAGCATGAAAATGGTGGATGCGGTGGTGAACGGCTATATCCAAGTGGCCGTGATCCTGCTGTGTGTGGCGTTTTTCTGCCCGCCTGCCGCGCTGGCGGCGCTGATCGGTGTGCTGGTGTCCGCCTTTGCTCTGCGGGGGATCGGCCGCCAGAGCGCCCGCACCGCCCCGGTGAGCCACCGGGCTCAGGAGGCGCTGTCCGGGGCGGCCATTGAGTACATTCACGGTCTGCCGGTGGTCAAGTCCTTCGGCCAGGATGGCGTTTCTGTCCAGCGGTTTCGGGAGGCCTGCCGGGCAAACAAGGCCATCCGCATCAAAAATGAGTTCGGCTTTGTCCCCTGGAACTGTCTGCACCTGTTTGCTCTGCGGGCGGCTTCCGTGGGGCTGGTGCTCACCGCCGGCTGGCAGGCCCTGGCCGGCGCCCTTCCCCTCCAGTATTTCCTGATGATCGCCCTGTTCTCCTTTACCATCTTCGGCAGTGTGGAGGCCATCAACGATGCGGCCCACATCCTGTCGGTGACGGACTCGGTGCTGGACCGTCTGGAGGAGCTGGAGCAAACCGATTTCATTGACAAGGGAGGAAAGGAGGTCGTGCCGGAGCGCTTCGATGTGGCCCTGAGCCATGTGTCCTTCGGCTACGGCGGCCGCGAGGTGCTCCACGATGTATCCTTTACCGCCCCCCAGGGGACCACTACCGCCATCGTTGGCCCCTCCGGCTCCGGAAAGAGTACCATCTGCAATTTGGTTGCCCGGTTTTATGATGTGAATGCCGGCTCTGTCTCCGTGGGCGGACACGATGTGCGGGAGTTTACCTGCGAGAGCTTGCTGAGAAACATCTCCATGGTGTTCCAAACGGTGTATCTGTTCCATGACACGGTGGAGAACAACATCAAGTTCGGCTGCCCGGACGCCACCCATGAACAGGTGGTGGCCGCTGCCAAGGCCGCCTGCTGCCACGATTTCATCTCTGCCCTGCCGAACGGCTATGATACCGTGATTGGAGAGGGCGGCTCCACCCTCTCCGGCGGGGAGAAACAGCGCATTTCCATCGCCCGCGCCATGCTCAAAAACGCGCCTATCGTCATCCTTGATGAAGCGACCGCCAGCGTAGACCCGGAGAATGAGCACCTGATTCAGCAGGCTCTGTCCGCTTTGACAAAGGGGAAAACCATCCTTACCATCGCCCATCGGCTGGCCACCATCCAGAGCGCGGACCAGATCCTGGTGGTGGAGGACGGCCGCATCGTTCAGCGGGGTACCCACGACGAGCTCATGGCCCAGGGCGGGCTTTACCGGCGATTCATTGAGATCCGGGAACAGGCCGAGGGCTGGAGACTGGCATGAGGGAGAACAGCAAGCGACAGCATCCCGCATCCTTACACGCTTCAGGCGAGGACTATCTGGAAGCCATCCTGATCCTTCATATGAAAAAGGGCACGGTGCGCTCCGTGGATGTGGCCCGACACCTGGGAGTTTCCAAGCCCAGCGTGTGCCATGCGGTGGCGTTGCTAAAGGACGGCGGTTTTCTCACCATGGATGAGGATTTCTCCCTATGCCTGACGGATGTGGGCCGGGAGGTCGCGGAGAGCATCTACGAGCGCCATTGTTTTTTTACAGAGAAGCTGATTGCCGCAGGGGTTGACCCCAAGGTGGCGGAAGCCGACGCCTGCAGGATTGAGCACATCATCAGCGCGGAGTCTTTTGAGCGGCTGAAAGAGGCGGCTAAAGGTATGAGGCAGGCGTAACGCCTCATTCTTTCGGCTCCTGAATAAGCACACTTAAAAGAAGCTGGAAAGGAACACCCCCTGCTTTGGCAGGGGGTGTTCCTTAATTGAAGCTGTTCAACCGTGCTCCGGCATTATTCCCGGCATTTTGCTCGTGACGCAAGTACAGAAATTTATCAGAAATTAAACATAATTCAGGAGAGTATAATACATCCATTTTCCATAAAAAGGAGATGAAATTACGAGCAGCGTCATTTCAGGAAAGCGTATTCTACTAATTGAGGAAAGCCAAGCACAGGCGGAGAGCATCCGAGCCTTATTGAGGAAAAACGGGGTTGATCCTTGCATCGCCTTGACAATCCAAAACGCGGTCAGCCAAATGATGATCCGCACCTTTGATGTAGTGGCTCTGGACGCGGATACCGAGGATGCTGCCCGTCTGATTGGTTTGCTGCTGGATCTTCGGCACGCAAAGAATACGCTTCTACTTATGTTCCCAATCGGTAAATCTGATGTTCGGGCGGCTTTTATGAACCGAGGGTTTGATATGTGCCTTGCGGAAAACAGTCCCAAGGAGTGCTCTGCCGCTGTCTGTGCCCTGCTTCGCCGTCCGTCGGCCGATGAATACCCTACGGAGGCCGCACCGCCTGGCCGTATCATTTATAAAGATCTGATGATGGACCCCTTGCGCCAAAGGGTCACAATGCGCGGAAGTCAGCTCTCCTTTACAGCTCTGGAGTTCAAGCTCCTCTATTTCCTGGCCAGCAATCCCTCTATCGTCTTTTCCAGGGAACTGATCTATGAACGGGTCTGGAGGGAGAGCAGTCTCTACGGCAGTAAGAGCGTTAACGACCTGATCTGTTCTATACGAAAGAAGATGGGCCTGTCTCCTAAAGATACCGATTATATCAAGACAGTCAAGGGAGTCGGGTACTGTTTCGCTCCATAATGTCGAAATAACACATATTCCGCCGCAAATTCTCTTTTAAGTCCACTTTGGGAGCGTAAGGAAACCATGATGCACCGCTATTCTGTGGATAACGGCACAAGAACCCACATCGCGACGAAATTTGCTTTCAAAGCATGGAATGAGATGGGGGAATATGAATAGGTCTGCGCCTCCACTTTTCCACCATGGCAGGGCAACAGCTTGGTCTACCGCTATCCTATTCTCCGGTGCCAATTTTCTTGCCTTGGATAAGAATTCCTCGCATGATGTCTCCTTGTGCTGAAAAATTTTATTTCAGAAAGAAAGGCGGGGGGATCATCATGGAGCAAACGAAAATAAGAGAACAGGTAATTGATGACTTGAAGCAATATCCGGAGCTGAAGAAGAAAGTCATCTTGCTTCGCTATGAGCAGGAACACCCCGCCAAGATTTCAGACAGCGAGGTGATCGACAGCATGGCGCTTTCACGGCCGGTGAGCGACGGCATTCGACCGGCGGGATTTATCTCAGATAAGACCATGCGTATCGCCACACAGTTCCGGGACAAGAAAGACCGACTCAACCAAGAAACCATTATGGAGATCGCCCAGGAGCTTTATACCGTTGAACAACAGATCTCCAAGCTGGAGTTCTATGTCTCACAATTAGAAGAAAAACAGGCCGAAGTGATCCGAAAATATTATTTTGAGGGGAAAACTTGGGGAGAATTACAGCGGGAAATGCATCTGGCGCCGCGGACACTGCTCAAGCGCAGAGACGATGGCCTGGATGCGCTTGTGTCCATCTACTCTTACATAGGGCAGGTGAAAGGAGATCGAAGGAATACATGACGGTACATTTTTATGACGATGCGCACGAAGCGTTTTTCCGTGAGAAATTGGAGCGGGCCGCAGCATCCGGGCGTACTCCAGACAACTATTTTCGTTCTTTCCTCTATCTGTGCGGGCTGTGCCCAGATACCAGGAGCCACTTCCATCGTTTATTTGACTGGCGGGAGTGGTGTATCTGCCCGGAGGCGCTGGCTGACGGCTGGCAGACTGGTACGAGCAAAAGAATCACCAGGCTGGCATTTAACCTGTGGAACGGCTATGGGCAGGAGCAACCGGAGGATGAACGGGTCTCTGCGGCATTCCTGCCGGATGAGATATTCTGCTGTGGGTTTCAGTCCTGCTTCTTTGAGGCGGTGCGGCTCCGTTTCCCAGAATATGCGGACGCTGCCTCATCACTCCCATGTATGGGACCAGGCTAAATGATTTTTGTAAATAACCCATACTGTGTTTTACAGGCCGACAGCGCAAAGCTGCCGGCCTGTGTTCTTTGATCCGATATTATTGTTCGCTTTGGCCGCTGTAACGAATATCCTCCGTCACATCATGGCCTGTTCCCGGAACGGCATAGACGCCGCAGCGGGAGATCTCCTTGAGCGTTTCAATGCGCCAACGCAGGGCACGGGCCACAGCAATGCGGCGGGCTTCATCCAGGAACAGGGAGCCCTTGGTCAGCTCCATCCATTCCTCCTCGATACTGTCCAGCCTGGACAGGTCCAGCCAGTCAAAGGAAGATACCAGCTTGATCTGCTCCTCATGGCGGTCCTTGAACGGCTTGCAGGTGACCCGCCCGCTTCCCACCATGCCGGTGGGCTTGTCAAACCACAGGGATGTGCCGCTGTCGTAGATCGGGGCGGCGCCCAAATACTCCAGCGTCTCAGCGTTGCGTACCACGCCGAAGTTATTTTGGTGCCGGTCCTCGTTGACGATCAGGTAGTCCAGTACGATCATCCGGTCCACGGCCTCCCGGACGCCGGGAATACCAAGGGCTTCACAGCAGTCCATATAATGCTGATAGACCGAGACATGATTGGGCCGCTTTACCGTCTGCATGATATACCACGCTGGGATCAACTCGGTTTCCGGGGTGATAAAGTCCTCACATACGCTGTACGGGTAGTCCTCCTGGACCGTCAGCGTATAGGTCACATGGGGGATACCCAGACGCTCCATCACGGAACTGGCCAGCACCTCATTGTAGGGCTCCTGCTGGGTGGCGCCGCTTCCGCCCTTCATCAGGCACCGGCGCTCATCCAGAATGGCCCACTTTTTCTTCAGCCAACCGTCCGAGGTGTTGTCCGGGGACATCAGGCTTACCCGGCCGCTGGATGAGCCGCGGCCGAGCAGGATATTGCCCACATCATCGGAAAAGGCGTTTTGAAAGAAGTTTACCTCCTCCCAGCGCACGCCGCTGGATGTCGGGCAGATCCAATATTGGTCGGACAGGCTTAGCCCCAGGCATTTGTCCAGGAGCAGTTGTGTGGAGGCCAACTCCAACTCTCGCAGGGCATCCCGGATGCGGTCACGGCTGGCTGGAATGGCCCGGCCGGTCCACCATGTATTGAGGGCGCTCCTGTCAATGACTCCCTTTTTCACAGGGATACCTACCGGAACATGGAGCGCGTTATAAACATGGCCGACAGACCGGATCACACCGGTGTCCGTATCCAATTGGAGGTCGGCCACAGGTGTATTTTTGTGCATAAGAACATAGCGACTGTCTGCCATTTTGGTTTCACCTCTTTCTGCTTGATTATAGTAAGAAAAAAGGAACTTGCAACTTGCCGTTGAGTATGCGATGCGCCTCCAAGGGGCTTTTTATTTTTGAGAAAACAGCAGGACCGGCACCGGGCGGCAATTTGAACTCCCCGGTGCGCCGATCCTTCGCAAGATGAATCAGATCGTTTCCTCTAAAAGCCGCTCTTTGATGACGACGGTATTTCCATGCTTCCTTTTCCAGGAGAGTACGGGCCTGGTTTGTATTCCATGGGTACCCGTTCTGAAAACGATACGGCGCAGGACTGCATATTCCGGAATGGAGGGGGCAATCATGGCGACGGTAGTCTCAATCTGCTCAATGGCCTTGACCAGATCGGAGCCCTTCAATTCGATGTAGTAGGAAGTCTTTGCATCATCGTTCAAAAGGAGATAATCACAGCGCGGAGACATATCCCCCGCTGCGACCACCTCTCCATCCACCTTGAACTGCCGGATCATGTGCCTATTTTTGTTCTTGCCGACATGGGTACAGCGATTTTCCGCCGAAGTAAATACGGAGTGCTGTCCCGCCCGATGCGGCGTAAAATCATTGATGTTGCAGCACATACCTATCCCTCCTCAGAAAACAAAAATCCGAGAAGGAAATCGCTTAACGCATTGATCTCAGTGGAGGCGCCGTCAATCAGTTCATTCTTGATCAGCTTCAGCCCATCATCCTCGTTCACAGCCGTTTCCAGCTTGCCGTCATGAATATAATAGGCGTTTGATCTTTCCGCATCAAGCCAAAACCTCTTGTTGAGACGCGGCTTGACCTCTTCTTGACGCTGAACAGGAACCTGGCCGGCGAGCATCAGATAGTTCAGTGTGCTGAGCACATAGGGGCTGTGTGTGGTCACGATGCCTGTGTTCCCGCTGGTAAGCATCAAAGCGAGCACATGGGAGATTGTCTGCTGGGAGGCCGGATAAAGGTGGGACTCCGGCTCTTCCACGATCAGGAACACCTTTCTCTGCTCAATCAGATAATAGAACAGAAGGTTAAAAAGCCACACAACTTCCTGCTGGCCGGAGGAAGCCAGGTTGATTTTCACATATTTGCCGTCTGAAAGATATAGACGCTCCTCATTTTCCGTATATCGGTAGCTGCCGTTCAACACCTGCTCCGCGGCTGTTCTCAAGAGGTTGACCGCGGGCCTGATCTCCTTGTACTTTTTCAGCCGAATCGGGTCAGCCTCAATTTCCCGGATAACGCCATCCATCCCGTAGCCGAAGGTCGGCTTGAGCTTTAGGATCAATTCCGTGTATCGCTTGGTGATATAGTCGATATTACGGAGTTGGGACTCCTCCAGCGAAGTAAAAATATAGTTGAGCTGCGCGCTCAGCAGTGTAATCAAATTGCGCCCGGCCGGAATAAAGACGGTTTCATACGGATCATTAAACAACTGGCTGAGCTGTTTCTCGGCATAGTCCCTCTGGCCGGGAGAGATATTGGAAAAATTCCGCCAGCCCAGCTCTGTGAAATACTCTTTCACAGAGCCGCTAAATTCAATTTCGATATAGTTTTTCAGGGGATCATCATAATTTTCAGTCAGGGATACCCGGATAGAGACATTCTTTTTATAGGTGTATTCCATCTTCATATCCAGCGGCATGACCCAGGAGGTCCCAAAAAGCTGCAGGAATTTGTTCTTCAGGCGCTGTTCCAAGACCATGGACCAGGAAGCGTCATCCCGGTCCGATACTGCTTGCGGGCCTCCCTGCATGATAATATTCAAAATATCCTGTTTGACCGTCCTGAAAAAATAGACGGCTTTTGCAACGGTGCTTTTTCCGCTGGACTGCGGGCCAGTCAAAACGGTGAAGTCGTTCAGGTCCAAATCACATTCTTGAATAGGACCAACATGATATAACCGGAGCTTGTGATCCATGCGGCACACTCCTTTTCCAAAGCGATTTTAAGTTCTGTATTTGTTGTTAGTATAATCAGATTTTAGAGATAAATCAAGTCGAGATGGTGAATGAGGCAAGTCTGGAGATTCGCGGCGAGACGCCTTTGGCGGCAGAGTGACACGGACGGATAGTTCGCAACTCTCCGTCCGTGTTCTCTGTGTAATAAGATGTTTTCTCGCCGCTATGCCACCCGGCTCACCACCAGCTGCTCCGCGATTTGATCGCGGGAGAGCTGGCTGGTGCGGTAGACATTGGTGCAGAACTCCCGGAGGCTGAACTCAAACCCGGCGTCCTCCTGATCCAGCAGGATGCCGGTGATCTGGAAGCCTCTGGCGGACTGTTCCGCCTTCAGCTTTTCCAGGAAACTGTCCGGCAAAACACATTCACCGTCCGTGACGAACACCATGTCGGCATTTTCAAAGCCCTCCTGCTCCATGAGGCGCAGGGCCTCCCGCAGCGGCGTCTCGTAGTCGGTGTTTCCGTTTAGGAAGGTCTCGGCACAGCGCAGAACATCCTCACGGTCGTACTGCCCCGGCAGGAAGAGATCAGTCTGAACATCTCCAACCCCGGCAAAATGGATCACGGCAAACCGGCGCTGGTCCCGCATGGCAATGTCCAGCAGGGCCAGGGCCACCGCCTTACACCAGGGTGCTTGGCTCTCCGCAGAACTGGACTCGTCCAGCATACAGATGATGTCGCCGCTTCCCTTGCAGATGGGCTCCCGGCGCTGGTACTGCTTGAGTGCCTTTCGCTGGAGCTTGCGCAGGAAAAGCGGCAGCGTCTCCGGCGCGGCAAGCATGGCGAACTCCGAGGCAATGGCCCTGTTGATGTCGCCGCCCAGCTCCAGGCTGTACTTCTCGCCGCGGCCATAGGCATAGCCGTTTTTGCGCTTGCCGTCCATCAGCTCCTTCAGGCGCCCCAGATAGCGGGCCACCTCCATGAGCGTGGGACTCTTGCCGACGCGGGCGGCCAACTCCAGGTCCGCCGCTCTCCGCTCCGGATCATTGCTGTCAGGGCCGTAGCCCCAGGCCAGAAGCGCCGACGAAACGCTTTCGGCTTTCTGTGCCGCCGCCCGTACCGCCTGTGCAAAACAGCCGGAGACGGCCTCTTTATTTTGGAGCATCTGGTCGCGGACCATATGGCCCACGGCTTCCGTCTGGTTGACCTGGCTCTGGGCCTGATTGGCAGCCTTGACGGCCTGCTTCTCCAGTTCGGGAAGCTGCTCAGGGCCGGCCTGTGCGATTTGCTTCATCAGTTTTTGAAGCTCCTCCATGCTCCTGTCCCTTTTTTGTTCCAGGCGCTCCAGGGTATTCAGCGCCCCTTTTTTTCCACTGGCTTTTTCCAGCAGCTCATCCAGGTTTCCAGCCACCTGACTGATAAATTCCGAAGCGGCCTCATAGGCGGGGAGCTGCCGCCCCTCACAGGCGGCTTTGATGGCGGGATAGTCCTCGCCGTCCATCACCTCATTTAGGATCGGTGCATTGAAGCGGCGGGCCTGCTCGGAAATGGCATCTTCTGGCTGCCGCCGCACATTCAGGGAATAAAAGCTCTGATAGATGTCCCTGCTCAGAGCGGGAAAGGTGGACAGCTTTTCGCCGCAGGCTTTTTCCAGCGCATCCAGCTCGTTATCACCCCGGCGCAGGTCCCGGTATGCCGCGTCCTCCAGTTTGGTTGATTTCAGCACCCGATGTCCGCCGGCGTGCCGGGGGGAGAATGTCTGCGCGGTCTGTGCCAGGGGAGAGCCCAGCACATCGCTTAAAGAGCGAAAATAAGTACGCATATTACTTTCCTTCCTTTGTCATTTTCAAAGTCCTGTTATGATCGAAATCCTCTTCGGGATCAATCTTATCCCGCGTTGTCTCTCAGGCCATCGCAGTCTGCCGCATTTTGGAGCGACAGCCAGCGCCGCTCCAACAGCGGCGCTATTTTTGCCACGGTGCCGTCCTTGTCAAATGGAGCGAGCACCAGATCACCCTCGTTGCTCCAGGTCCGGATGTGATCTTCGGCCAGCCGTTCTGATAGGCTCACAGCTTTGCCGCCGAACAGCTCGCTCTCCATCGGTAAAACAGTGCCGTAGTGCCAGACATTTGTGCGGGCGCCGAATTTCTGAATCGTCTTTCGGCCTTTTGGAGTGAGCGTGCCGTTCACTTCACGCTTGGTGAGGCATCCCCAGGTCTTTGTACCTGCCCACTTGTTGGGCTTGTCTTTCAAAATATGAACGGTCTTGGGCTTGCCCTTTGCGAGGATATACATGGACTCAAAAGCGTCTCCATATCGGACAGGGGTGGGCGGCGTGTTCCTTTCCTTTTCCACAAGGATGGTGTCGATCAGTCTCAACTGGATTGATTGAAAGTAGACTACCTGACGGAATTGCGCGGTGGAAAAGGTGGCCTCCCCGCGCTCATTGGGGACATGCCAGACCAGCACCCCGCCCGGCTTCAAAACCCGTAAGAGCTCAACCGCAGTCCTCCGAAACAGGTAATCGGATGGCCGGCCTTTTTGAAAAAACTCCTGCTTGCCTGGAGCGGCCAGAATCAAATCTATGGTCTCCGCGGGCAGCGCCAGTAAAACCTGGAGGTGATCTGCGCAGCGGATGACTTTTCCAGGCTCAGATAAGAGCATCGTATTCACCGTCCTTCTGTGACCTGCATCCAGCGGAGAGGCGCTTGGCGGTTGGGACATGGCGCTTCTCCATTTCTCGCTGAAGCTCCGCTTGAAAACGGGCGGCAGCGGCGTGGATTCTCCGCAGTTGACGAAGTTCCTCTTTGGAAAGGGACCCGTCATCTTCATAGGCCGCCAGTTCGCAGGCTGTGGAAAAGGCGGCGAGGGCGGAGACCATGTTTTGGCATTGAGCTTTTAAGTATGGATTGTCCATTGTACTATTCCTTTCCAAACAGCCTGGACGAGTCGAACAGGATTACTTTCCCGTCCTCCGTGATACGCATGGCTGTGAAGTGAAATGCACTCCTGGCGATACCGGATAGGTAGTCCAGGCGGCCCAAACGGGTGACGGCCTCATCTCTGGTAATAGGGGCGCCGTCCATCTCGTAAGTTGTTTTGTCTCTTCTGGTGGCTTCTTGGATCTGGGCGAAGTCTTTTCTGCCATATCCGCAGCGTTCAAGATACATCTTCTCTTCTTTTGTGATCTTCATTGAGATCTCTGCCTCCTGTTTTTGATTTAGGCCACGGCATAATTCAGGGCATAGAAGCCGTTTCCGCAGGAAATATATTGTCCCGGGTGCTCATAGGCGGTGGCCCGTATGCGATCCCGAAAATGCGGGTTTTTCTTTGCTTTTGGGTGAGCGGCCAGACGGTCTCCCAAGTCGGACAGCTTGGCGCGGCCGCTCAGCTCCTCCATGGTCAACCGAATCAGGTGGTGCCAAGTCAAGCCAGGGATGTCCTCCTTCCGTAGATCCACGGTGGTCTCCCGGCGCACCGCGAAAGGGAAAAAGAGTGCATCCTGTTTATGGAAAAGGAGCAAATACTCCGTTACCACAGGGATGAATGGCTTTTTGTAGCTGCGGGTGTCGCTGACGCAGTTGTATTGCCCTTTTACGATGAACGCTTCCATCTGTCCCACGCGCATAAGGTCATGCTGCATAGAGTAGAAACTCCCTTTGGTGCGGATGTCCCCAACCAGGATGGCAAGCCGGCCGTCCCTGCGCAGGGCCATAAAGAGCTTCTGGACAATGTAATTCAGCTTTTCCACAAACTCGGGATAGCTGGAACACCTGGAAAGGTCATCCTTATGCGGCGTGCCCCACATATTTCCGGAGTAAGGGATCAGATTATGGTAGGGCGGGTGGAGAAAAATCAAATCTGCCGAATCGTCCACTTCGTCCCGCAGCGCATCCCATCCGCCAATACCGCAGGCAGGGGCGGGATTGAGGTCATACAGAAGCGAGCGCACACCAAGGCTCTGCGCCGCCGCCTGGCTCGTCCCAGAGCCGGACATAGGATCAAGGAGCGTAAAGTCCTGTGTCTGCTTCCCGTAGTAATGCTTGCACTCAAGCACATAGCGGAGAATCGCCCGCACGACCTCCGGCGAGCAGTTTCCACGCCACTTGTTGTTCCCGCCGCTGCCGCGTTCCGGGAAAGCCATAAAAGAAGTGAGTTCCTTACCCACACGCTGGCGAAGCTCTTTGGTCCCCAGTTCCTGGACAATCTGTTTCCAGCGGGGGCCGAACTCTTTCTCCAATATCTGTACTGCGCGATCCTGTTCCGGAAAGCTCATGTATCATCGTCTCCTGTATCTTGGTATATTTGCTTTTGCAGGGAAGAAATACAGCGCGGGAGAGGACGAAGCCTCCCCCGCGTGTTGTTTTGCCGGAATTAGAAATCCGGCGCAAAGTCATCGCCGCCGCCCGGCACAGAGCCCTGATAGGCGCCGTAGCCCGCAAACTGGTCGTCGGCGGGGAAGTCGCCGGCGGCATCATCCTTCTTGCTGTCGGCAAAGTAGGCGTTGTCCACAAGAATCTCAATGCTGACGCGGTTGTTGCCTTCCCGGTCTTTCCAGCCTCTTGTCTGAAGCCGGCCGTCCACCGAGATCATGCGCCCCTTGGTGAAATACTTGCAGATAAACTCAGCGGTGGATCTCCAGGCCACGACATCGAAAAAGTCCGTCTCTTTCTCCTCGCCCTTGCCATAATCCCGGTCATTGGCAATCCGGAAAGAGGTGACGGAGACGCCGCTTTGGGTGCGGCGCAGCTCAGGGTCTGCAACCAGGCGGCCGGTCATAGTGATACGGTTTAACATAAGGTTGTCCTCCTCTTGATCATGAGAATGTGATTTGCAGGCCATCACTGTAATTGCCTGCTTCAAAGATGTAGTAAGTCCCATTTGGCAGCCGGATCAAGGGGTGCTCGCGCACCCGCTTGACCGCGCTTTTCAGACCGCCGGCGCTGACCGTCAGCGCCAGGGTTTCCAGCCCATTGGCATGGACATGATGGACTCGGAACAGTTTCATCATCCGGAGCTGCCCTCCTTGTGGGAAGGCTCCGCCGGAGCATCCTCTGGAGGATGCCAGTGATATATGCACTCAGGATTTCCACAGCGCCCATTCCACAGAATGCCGTTGTACTCCGGGTACTGCTGCGCGTAATACGGGCCGCCGCCAGTGTAGCTCATGGCGCTTTCTCCTCCCAGTCCCGGCACCGAAATGCCGTCTTCAGATGGCCGTCAGGGTCACGGGAGAGCTCCCGGTCGCGGCCAGTCTGGATGAACAGGAGAAAGACTGCCAGCCCCTTTTTCAGGCAGCCGGGATTGTGGCGGCAGGTGTTACAGTCCTTTTCCGAATCTTTACACATCGCCGGAGCCTCCGTTCCACTCAACCTCCGAGGTGAAATACAGCTTGTCGGTCAGAGCGTCGAAGAATCGGTGAAGCCTTTCCAGCTTGGACAGGCCGCTTTTCCGCCCCGCTTTGTAAATAGCGGCGGAGATGTCTTTGAGCGCATAGCTCCGCCAGCCCTCGCCGGGCATGACAAAGGAAAACCTTCCGGAGGGAAAATCGACCTGGAAGGCACCGTTCACATGAGGATCATTGCGAAAGCGCGCCATCGACAGCTCGGCAAAGTCTTGAGTAGAAAGGCGTTCCGTCTCTCCCAGCCTGGAACGAAAATCGCCGCTTGGGGATGACGGCGACTTTCGCACCGTCTCCCGGATAAAGGCGGCCAGGGCAAGGAGGTCCCAGGCCCGCGTGAGCTTATGGTACTCGCAGGCCCGGCCGGCGGTCAGCTTGAGGACGGACACGCGGTAGGTCTCCGCCTCGTGCCGCACCCGCTCCTCCGCTTCATGCTGTTCCTCCCGGGCCAGCTTTTCGGCAATCTCAACGCGCTGTTCGGATGGGACCAGGCGTTCGTAGAGTTCCGTCAAGACCCTGCCCAGCTCTTCCTCCACACTGGAGCCCGCAGGCTCCAGTGCAGTGGATAGCGCATTGAATTTGTCTTCCGGATACCAGAGAGTGATCTCAAGGCAATTTGCCATGTCAGTCCCTCCCGGTGCGAAGCTCGCCGAGGTATTCGCCAAAGCGCTCCTTATCGAAATCCTCGATGATCTCCATATCTACACAGAAGCGCAGAAATTCCAGGAACATATTCCGGGCGGCGTTGTACTCGTCGCCGCTGAGTTCTTTTTGCTGCTCCAGTGCGTCCAGACACTCGGCCGCATCTCCATAGGTGTTTTGGAATCGGCAGTAGCTCATGTTCGACATAGGATACCTCCTGAATTTAAGCCGCAAGTGCGGCGGTTTCCGTGGGGAACGGCACGACCTTCGAGCGCGCCTGGTCCATCTCCAGCTTGATTTCACCGGGTTTGACCTGAAACATACGGGCAATCTCCAGGTCGTGGTAGCCCTGTGCGCGCAATGCGGCGATCTGCCGCTGCTTTTGCGTCAGCTTGCCGGAGAGTTCCTGAAAAGACAGCACATTTTCATAGGCCGCCGATACGGGGTCCAGCAGATCCCGGGTATGAAGCTCTTCATCCAGGGACTCTACCAGGGCACGGCGCTTCTTGCGCATCCAATACTCCTTGGAGTGGTGGACATCGCAGCTCATGGCCCGGTAGGCAATGGTGGAAAAGCTGTACTTGCGCAGTTCTGGCCGGGCCAGATATTTGCGGACTGCCCGCAGGTAGCCAAAGACCACAACATCGTAAAAGTCATCCTCCGGCAGCCCCGCCTTGCGCAGATACCCATAGATAACGGAGTGATGTTCGGCAGCAAATTCTGATTCAGCTTCAGTCAGCGGCAGATTGTAATTTAACATAATTGGCACCTCTTTCTTTATCATTGGATGCTGTCAACTGGCCTTCAGGTCATAGAGCTCCCGAAGCGGAACATAAGAGTATTGGACCGACGCATGGGCCTCCTTGCTGTACCGCTCCAGTTCTTCCAGACAGGCGTTGATCTTTTCCCGCTCCGCATCGCTCTGAGCATTGGAGAGCATTTGACTGAGCGTGATATAGAGGGACATAAATTCATCCCGCAGTTTTCCGATCCGGCGGGCCGCAGGGGCGTCGGCCGTATCGGTAAACTCCTGATACCCCTCCACGGCTTCCGCCAGAATGGTGTCCAGCCGGTCCTTGAGGGGATCGTTGCACATCCGCTCCAAGGTGGATTGGATGATAGTCCGCTCCTCCGGAGCGGTCCACAGGTAGGCGCAGAGCGTGGTCAGATCAGACGGCTCCACGGTGTCCCTGCCGCTGAGCCAGGCCTTTGCCTGTGCGATAGGGGCGTAGTTAAAATATTTCCGGTCAGAGATATGGATGCCCTTGCCGCGCAGCTCACACAGCACATCGTCCATCAGCTCATTTACCTGGTCCGGGACGCGGACCTGAAGCACTTCGTCCTGCATGGCCTGCAGCTCCGCCAGGGAAATGACGGCCGACGGATTTTGCGCCGTGCCCTGCGCCGCCTGCTTCTGCTTCAGAATCGTCAGGCGGGCGTCCCTGTCTTCCACATACTCAGTGACCACCTTGAGCTCAAACCGGTCATAGAGCGGCTTGAGGATCTTCTCCTCCGGATTTGCGAAATTCGGAATTTCATTGGAGGCGGAAAAGAAAGAGATCGTGGGGATGTGGATGGTTTTGCCCTCATTGGTGTACCGGCGCTCGTTGAGCGCGGTCAGGAGGGCGTTGAGGATACCGTCGGACGCCTTAAAAATCTCGTCTAAAAAGACAATATGGCTGTCCGGCAGCTTTCCTTTGGTGATGATCCGGGGCTCGCCGCTGTGCAGCTCAGCGAGCGCCTTACGGTACTGTTCCATCTCCGCGGTCAGGTCCGCGAGTTGACTTGCGCTGTTCGGCCCACCGGTCTGAAGTTCTGTCTCCAGCTTCCGGCGCAGCTCCTGATAGTGCTGGTCTTTCTCCAACACCTCCTCCGGCACGCCGCCGGGGATGAGGCTGGAGAGGTCCAGACGCCCGAACAACGCCTCTTCATCGGTCTGCTTGGACATCAGCCGCTCAAACTGGTTGGTGCCGGTGATGCCGGCGCGGAACAGGTTGATAACGGCGCTCTTGGCCTGGCCGGTATCGCCCAGGATAAAGACATTCTTGCGGGTGAGCAGGGCGATGGCGATGATCTCAATGAGCTCATCACGCTCGGCCACCTGTGCCCGGACTTCCTCCATCCGGGTGAGCATCTTGTTTCTCGGTGTTTGACTCATTTGTTTTTCCTCCTTTAGCATCTCCAGAGACGAAGCCGGCCGGGCGTCGGCGCCAGCAGGCGGTCCGGGATCGGCTTGCCGCTGCGGAGCATAGCCGTAATTCCACAGCCGAGCCAGGTAAAATGCGAGGCGGTAAGCTCCGCCGGACGATGGCAGTCTCTTGTCCACTCCGGGAGCTGGTGTCGATGTATGCCTGCGCCTCCTCATAAGTGCGGAATTTCATGGCGTGAAGCGGCTCGTCATAGCCAACGGCATCCGGGACCCCGCCTATTTCGCCGTGCTCGGCATAGTATAGATCGGTGTCTCTGGTGTTGCGGATCAGATAAAGGCTATATGCCATTTGCGACCCTCCAGCAGAATTTCAGGATCACGGATGCCGGCAGGGTCTTGAATGTCTCTTGCCGGTCCGGCGAGAGGGCGTCGAAGATCTGGCAGACGACATTCGCAGTGGTCGCGTCCAGCCAGACCCAGCCGGCCCCCGCTTCAAAGGGTTCGCGTATGTCATACAATCCGGGAGTATGCTCCCGCGGGCGGATCATACGCAGCCCATGTTCGCGTACAGTTTGGCAGCACTCTAAAAAGGTCATGGCTGAAAACCCATCCCTTCTCTTATTTGGGCGAAAGCATCGGTTTCATTCCGGCGGTAGCTTCCCATGTACTGCCCATTTGCGATCATGTACTCGCGCAGGGTCAATTCGTTGTCCCATAGTACGGAATTGTCGTCCTTGATAAGCGCGGTCAAGCAAAACTTCAGGGTTGGATAATGCCGGGAGACAACGCGAAACATATTTTTGGGGAGCGTGTCCCATACGAAGAAACGGTAGCGCCGTTCTCCCAATACCCGTTTGACCTGCATTTCACACAGGTCTCCGCCGGCTTCCCAATAACCCGCGCACCACAGGCGTCCGGCCTTGAGAAAGCCGCGGCGCTGGATCTCCTCCGGCACCGGAAACAGCGCGTGGAACGAATACCTGGGCTTGGTGTTTGGGGGGCGGTCGGCCCACTGTGGGCCGCATCCGCTCCGAAAAGCCTTGTCAAAGGTGTTGAGAAACGCCGCGTCCCCGCTGACGCTCAGCAGGCATTCGATATACTGGGGGAGTTCCTGCTCCGCCCCGGATTGATTGCTCAAAGGCTCAGGCATGGCGGCTGTCCTCACTGGTACTTTCCGTCACGGCGGATTTTCTGTGCAGCTCCGCTTCCAGTTCCCGCTTTGGCGTATAGCGGTGCAGGTTTTCGTTGACATATTTCGCTGTATGGTACATCAACACCCCGCACAGCTGACCCATCAGCCGACAGGCCTCGGCGTCGTCCCGAAGCGTCTTGAATGTGCCGATGGAGCAGCGGTCATTTCCGGACTCGTCAAACTGTCCCTCAAGGAACAGCTCCACATAGATCCCCTCGCAGCCAAAGTCTATGGTAGATACTGCGGAAAAGGCGTAGTTTGTCAGATAGGAGTCCTTATCCGGAGACAGCGGCTCATTTTTGTTGGGGAGATAGTAGTCCCAAATGGGCTCGATCTCCCTCAGATCGCCGTTGGCCCTGGCCCGGTCCAGCACGGCATACAGCAGCGTGCTTTTCCGGTCCCGCCGGGGAACGGTATAGGGCTCCTCAGCCCGGTTGCGGCAGATCCAGTCCTCTACTGCGCGCTGATCCTCCTCGTGGAACAGCTTGAGGAACTGGGCGTTTTTTTCGCCCAGCGTGAGATCGTCCTGTTCCATGTACCACGCTGCGCGTCCTAACAGGCTACGATTGTATGTACCGTCACTGCGCCGGTGTTCAAAGGGACGGTAGTGTTCCATCTCCCGATAGATACGCTCCAGGAGAGCGTCACCGGAAAGCTCATCCGGGATAGATATGCCGCTTTGCAGGTCCTGCCCACCACAGCGCAGGCACCAGCCGGTCATATACAGAAACCGCTGTGGCTCGTGCTGTTCAAGAGAGGTGTACTCCAGCTTCCAGCCCGTAGGAATGAAGTTGCGGCTGTAATGGTCTGTGGCGATCTGGAAACTCCCGCTCTTTGAGGCGGGACAAGTGCAGTTTCGATGCTCATTCATGGCTATTCTCCTTTAACAGTCCATTTTTTTGCAGATGGTTTTCCACCGCCTGCGGAGTCTGATACCGCTCCAGCCAGTAGTTTCGTTCCCAGGTCTGCGGAAGCGGGGGATCGAACGCCGGCCTGCGGAAATAGACCTTTTCAAATACTTTGATTTTGCGGCCATCGGTAAAGATAGCGATTCTGCAGGGAGTGTCGTGCATCCCCGGGATAAAGCTATCCAGGATTTTAGCAAGCCGCATGGGTGCTGTCTGCTCACTTGGAGCGGCGGTGTGCTCAGGCATGGTGCGCGCCTCCCTCATGTTCGAGGCCGAACACCTTTGCCGGAAGGACGGTACTCTGGCTATAACAGTAGAAGAAATGAGAAGCCAGGCCGTCGTCAATTTCGATCAATTCGCCATTTTTCAGCGGCGTGCCGTTGAGCACACTCTCCACCGGCTCCTCCTGGAGCGCGTTGTAAAACTGCTCAGCAGTCATGCCCAGTGGAAACTCGCTCTGGAGCTGGTAGTGGTGGGACGATGGAAAATACCAATCGTGTTTGTCCGGCTCAAAGTTCAGCCGGTTATCCAGCTCCAGGGCCTCGTGCATCTCGTCCTTGAAGCCGTAGATACGGCAGACGGGTGTTTTCAGGCGGCGGGGGCACCATTCGGGAGGTCTGCGTTTCAGGTCTTTCTTCCCCAAACGCCTGCCCTTTTTGCCCTTTTTCATGCAGTAGCAGGTTTCGTTCAGCACAGACCCGACGCTCTTGAAATGCGGGCAGCCGAAACGGCAGTTGGGCTCAGAAAAGGTGATCTTCTTTTTCTTCATCTCTCCGTACCCCCGCTTCCGTCGCCGCAGCACAGCTCCATAAGATGCCAGCCTTCTGGCTCCGAGAGCCATTGCTTTGCAAAGGCTTGGTCCTCCTCGTGAAACAGCGTCGGAAACACTTCCCGAAAGCTGCTCGTTCCGGCCGGAAGAGGATACCCGAACTGCTGGAACGCCAGACCGGCCAAAAGGCAGATTGTCGGCATCAGTTCTCTGACTGTTTTTTCGGGTGGCAGTGTTGTGCCGTCGCACATACGGCCCCCGCACACGCGGCACCGGCCGATTCTGCACACACGGACAGGCTCCCTTGCGTCCAGGGAAGCGTACTCCAGTTCTACATGGAGAAATTCAAAGTTTCGGATGAAGTGGTCGATTTCCACATCGAAATCTTCATCGGGCCAGTCGATGCACCGGCAGAGCTGATCTTTCTTTTGACAAGTTGGCATTATGCCGCCTCCTTTTTGTGTTTGCCGTATTTCCGGCACAGTCGGATCACCTGTTCGCATTCGTCCATTTCCATCATGCCGATGTGGGTTTCGTGTTCCTTCAGGTGAAGATTTTGCGCCAGCCAGCGGTAGGCCGCGCTCCGCGTCCAGCCCTGCTCCCGCCAAAAGCGGTCGAAGATCCGATGTGTCTCCTGACGCTTTAGCCGCAGGACCGTGTTGGCTACTTTCCCCATTGGGCTTCCGTCGGGGTAACAGCCTACATAGGCGTTGCAGTTGACGCACAGATAAATCGGCTCGCTGCCTTTGGGGTAGAGCGCCCGGGTCGTGGACTTGATGATTTTTCCGCCGCAGTAGCGGCAGATCGTGGGAATTTTCATATAGGCATGGATCGCCTCCGTTTCTTACGCCGCCTTGCCGGTTTCAGCCGCCTGAACAGGCGCCCTCATGGGAGACTGCACATACCGGGTGGAGCCGGAACGGACCACGAGAAGGCCGAATTTGTCAAATTCCAGCGTGATCTTCTCCTTCTCCAGGCGCAAATACTCTAGCAGTTTCCTGGAGTTGTAGTAAAATGGCTGTTTGGGTGCATTGAGCACCAGGGCCTTGACCGGGGCGGAAGATCTGCCGCAGGCGCTTTCGGCGCTTACCGTAATCTCATGCTCACCAAAGGTAAGCTCGACCCGGTGGTTGCTTTCCGAGACGGACTCTGCGACCTCAAGGGCGCGGATAAACTCGGCGGCATCCAGATGGACGGAGTATTGGCACTTGAACTGCTCAAAAATACCGCTGGTATTCGGGAATTTCCCTTCCACCAGCCGGGCGGAAAAGAGCAAGGTGCCGCTCCAGAACACCAGGCTTTTCCCAGTCACCCCCATCTCGTAAACATCGCTGTCATTTGAGAGGGAGGCCAGGACTTTGAGAGATCGGGCAGGCAGCAGCAGCTCGATCTGCCCTTTGCACTGCTTATCGCCATCTGCCTCCATGATGCAAAAGCCATTTGAGGCGGACGCTTTCAGTCCGTCCGGTCCGACATGGAGCCGGACGCATTTCATGGGCGGCGAGGGCACCCCATCTTCCGCAACGGCGAACAGTGTATTGCGCGCCAGCGAACGAAGCCCGCTGACAGGCAGGGTGTCGTCCGGAAAGGGGAGCTCCGGCATGGGGTACTTGTCCCCGGAGAGCGCGGACAGGCGAAATCGTGCGTGCCCGGAGCGAATGGTCAGCTGGCCGGGATGTTCCGTCTCCAGGTCCACATCCTGTTCGGGAAGGCTGGCTATGGCCGCGGGGAATAAGGCGGCGCTGATGACAACGCTTCCGGACTGTTCCACAGAGGCGCCCATGGAGGCGCGGATCACGATTTCGTAGTTGGTAGCGGTCAGCGTGAGCATGGACCTTCGGCTGTCCGCCTCTACATGAATGCCCAGGACTGCCTCTGAGGTTGCGGTTTTCGGCGCCGCCTTTGCGGTCTGGGCGGCGATGGCAAGGAGTTCATCGCGTTTGACATGAACGAGCATTTCAGCACTCCTCCCCACAATCAGCGGCGGTGGGCGGGACGATGTTTGCCTTGGAACTGCCCGCACGCGGAATCATCTCGCAGATCCCATTGTCGTGGAAAATGATGTGCTCGGCGCTCTCAAGAGCCTGCCGGGGGAACGGCAAAACCGTTTCCTCTGGGACCCACTGAGGGTATGCACGGGCAAGGCCGTCCAGTGTCCGGTATTTTGCCAGCGTGAGCTTTACCAGTTCCTCAATCAGAGGGCGCCAGCGGCCGACGCTCTCCGGTGTGTTCTCCTTGTAGGGAAACTCCTGGATGAGAACATCGTTGTACCGGATTTCAGGCGTTCGGATAAAGTCGGCACGCGTGACGGCGCATATCTGGTCGTCGCCCACGGCCCAAACAATTTCCCCGGTCTCCGTGTCTACGGCCTGGATCAGCAGGTAGCGGCGGTGGTCCGGGGAGGAAGCGCACGCTTCCTCCTTGATTTCAAAAGGATTATCATTCATAGGTCATTCTCCTTTATGCAATTTTGAACAGCGGGATCTGGTCCTCACTGATCACAGCCTTGGCCGACTTGCGCTTTGCGTGGGGCTTGACTGCGGCCTTCGGCATAGGTGTCGAAACAGGTGTTGCCGCGATAACCGGCTTTGGCGTCTGGAGCGGGACTGGATTTCCAAAGGTGAATTCCACGATTGGCTCATTGACTGCTTTCTTTACCAGTACCGTTTCATCCTGGGCGGTGGGGGCCTCCGCGAAAATAGACCATGCGGCGGCCTGAGGTTTGAGATTTGCCATGCGCTTGAACATGGCGGAAACATCCTCCACGCTGTCCTTGATGCCAAGCATCAGCTCCTTGGCCATCAGGGTGGTCATATCCTCGCACTCGGACATGGCGGCAAGGCCCTCCTCTGAGAACGAGCCCTCGATAATTCCCGCCACAGCCAGCTTGGAGGCCATGAGCTTGATCGCCTTGTGCTGCATGGTGTCCCGATAGTAAAACATATAGACCTCTACCCGCGGGGCAGTCTGGTTGATCCGCCAGCTCCGCCGGCTGGCCTGCCTCAGTGTGAACAGCTTATAGCCGGTGTCATAAAAGATCAGCGTGGTAAAAGCGTTCAGGTCAAGGCCCGTTTGCACAAGGGTCGGATTTGCAATCAGGACCTGGAGCCCGGCGCTGAGCCGGTCCGCTACCCATTGCTCCCGCTTTGCCGGTTTGACCTTGGCCGGCATAATGATGGTGTTCCACCCACGGGCGGTTAGCAGCGTTTGAAGCCTCATCTGGCTGTCCAGCCGCGTCCAGTTGGTGTAGATGAGCACCTTTTCCCCTGCGGCAATCTTCCGCTCCACGATATTCAGCACCTCTTCATCCTTAGGGAGGATTGTACCGGGAGCCACTGTGTCTTCCGGTGTTACAATCGGGTGGCCGTCCAAAGGATGATAAACGGGCTTTTGCTCATAGGGCTGATCCGGGTAGGCGGTCAGAAGATTGAGATAGGCGGACAAAATTTTCTTTGCGGCCTTTTTGTCATTTTTCAGGACAAATTTGAGTTCTTTTTCGATTTCCTTGTACTCTGCTTCCACCGCTGCGGGCATCTTCAGCGCAACAGGGATCTCCTCGTACTCCGGCAGGTCCTTGCCCATGTCGGTCAGGGAAAGAAACGCGGCCTTGTCCAGCAGGAAGCGGGAATAGACCAGCGGCGAGACGCCCGGCAGAAGCCGGGAGTTCTTCTTGCTCTGCACGGTACGGCGGTTGGAATTGTATTCCGGCTCCTGTTCCACATAGGTGTTCTGGATCACGCCGTACTCCGCATCAAATTTGGAGGGATTTTCATACCGTTTGTTGTCCTTGCGCATCTGTGCGGGGCAGATCCGGTAGAGGAGATGGAATATCCCCGAGCTGTACCCGTTGATCAGGGTGGCGGTCATGCCTACCACCTTTTTTGCCGTGCCGTAGAGCTCGGCCATGGCTTCTCCCTGGCCCGACTTATTGGAGTATTCGTGAAGTTCATCCACAATCAGGCCATAGATTTTGCCTTTGTACTTGCGTTTGATGTAGGAGCTCAGCGCATAAGCGCGGTAAGCGCCTCTGGCCGGAAAGCAGGCGTCCGGGTGGTCTTGAATCTCATAGAGCTTCTGGAGCTGACCCTCTCCGCCGGCTTTTTTGAAGTGCTCATAGACCAGCGGGCGGTAAACAAAGCCGTAATCCCCGATCTTGGCCCACTTTTTCTGCCTACGCCAGGCATCCGGATTCAGGGCTGACCACAGAGGGGCGCCGCAGGCGGCGCATTTGTGATTGCCGCTGTGCTCCCGCCGAAAATAGTAGGACTTGGCCGGGACCCGATAGGATACGCCGTCCTGTGTAAATTCGGCCATGACCACGGCGCCGCACTCCGGGCAGCAGAACACCGGCTTGTGCGGGTTGCCGTCTATGTCCGCCCCATCGTGAAGCGGAGGATTGCGCTCAATGGGAAGCGCCTCGCGATTCCACGGCCGGTAAATGACCGCCGGGGCCCTCATGTAGCCATCCCGGGCCTTTTCCTTGGAGAGGACGGCGAAACAGAATTTGTTCCCCCGCTCAAACATCTGGTACAGGTGATCCAGCTCCGCAGGGGTATGGACTACGGCGGCGAAGGCATTCGGTACGGTCTCCTCCAGTTCACGCACCCATTTCTCGGTTACATGGGAGGGGCACAGGATCAGGTTAAAAGTCTTGCTCACCTTGACGGACATCTGGTGGGAAAGAAGTCCCGCAGCCGTTGCGGCGATGGATACCGCTCCAATCTTAGATTTTCCAGAGCCGCATTCTGCCACAATGAGCCCCACCTTGCTCCGCTCCAGCTGGCGCTTGATGGCCTCTGCCACCGCAAGCTGGGCGTCGTAGAGGGGATAGCCGGCGTGATCCTCAATGTACTGGTTGATTGCCAGCACTTCCGGGGACAGAGATTCCGTTGCAGGGTCAAAGAGCGGTACGAACAGCTTCTTGATCCGCTCCGCCACGGTAACGCCGAAGGTATTGAGGTATTCCGTGATAGAGTTGATTTCGTCCAGCGGGTTTAGGCCGACGGTCGCACCCGGAATGGAGATCGCTCCGCTTTTGAGTCCATCCTCCATGACCGCGACGATGTTTTTGTCCTTCTCCTCACAGCGCAGAAGCCACGCCTCCAGCTTACGGGACAGGGACTTGACCTGAAGTGGCCGCAGGATATTCCTCTTTTGCAGTTCCGTGAGGACATAATCCTGGTACTCCGGGATCATGGGAACGGCGGTCTTTTGGTCCACCGCGTCGAACAACTCCCGGCGTTCCCCCGGTGTGCAGAAAATGTAGGTATTGCGCGGCGGGAGATCCTGCTGGATTTGATCGTCGTCCTCGTCGTTCTTGTCCTTGTCCGGCTCATCCTTGTCGCCAGCATTCTGTTTGGCGGATTGGCCGTCATCCTCTGCGATCAGGGTAGCCTCTGCGTACACTCCGTCATGGCTAAGTTCCCGGCGGTACTGCCTGGTGAGGGTTTTCAAGGAGTAGGTGTCTTTACCGTCCTCGATTTCGATGGTAGCCCCGCCATAAATTGCGTCTGCGAGTCCCTGCACACGCTCCGGGTAGCCGCCAAACCGCAAAGCGGTAAGGGTCGGCGTGGGTTTGGTGTCCCATACTACGGTGTCGGCGTAGCAGAGGAGGCGGATTTGGCTTTTGGGGTCGTAGTAGGTGACCTTCATCAGTTTGCTTGTGCTCATTCATGGTCTGTCTCCTTTCTGTGTTTGATGCACAAAAAAAGCCGCAGCCACCCCTGAATGGGGCAACTGCGGTTTTTGTGCGTGGTCGGTCCGGTATTTAGGTTCTGACAAGTCTCCGCTCGGGGCGCATTGGCCCCTCGCGGGTAAAAATCTGACCTACAAAATCTGACCTAAATACAAGTAGAGCATACCACCTTTTTCATCTCTTGAACAGTTGCGCTTTTTGCCAGGATAGATTGGCTGTAAAACGCACACTTATGATTGCTTCGCCCACCAAAAGACTTGCAGAATCTTGAGATTTATGCTATTATTGGGTTAGCAAGAACTAACTTCTGGGCGCCAAAATCAGGAGTTCAGATACGCGAAGGTACCTGAAAACTGTTTCTTTGGCGTTTCATTTTGCTGAGAGGTTAGCTAAAACTAACAAAATGAGGAGGAAACTGTTATGCTCCAATATACCATCGTGGTGGAAGGAATGGCCTGCTCTATGTGTGAAGCCCATGTCAACGACGCGATCCGCAAGGCATTTCCCGTTAAAAAGGTCACCTCGTCTCACAGCAAAGGGCAGACGCAGATTCTGTGTGAGAATAGATTGGACGAGGACGCCCTGCGCGGTGCGATCTCCGCCACAGGCTATCAGGTCCTTTCCATCCAGTCAGCCCCTTATGAGAAGAAGGGCCTGTTCTCCTTCCGAAAGTAAGCGCCATGCTGGACGCACTTTTATCCTGGGACGGCTGGACCGTTACCCAGTTGCCCGCGGAGCAGGCGGCTATCTTCCGGCTGGAAGGGGTACCCCCCTCGGAAGAGTTCCTGTTTATTCAGGAGTCTGAGGCGCTGGAGATCCTATTCTGCCGCAAAGGCGGGCTTTTTTTGGAATGGGCCGGCCACCGGCGTCTTAGCCTCAGCACCGATCAGGTGCTGTTTCTCCCGGTCCGCACAGAAGCGTACCGGGGACGGTTTGCTTCAGAGCCATTCTACGGCACCCTTGTTCGGATGGAAGCGAAAACCGCATGGTCGACCCTGCGTGCCATGCACTCCGACCTGGGAGAGTCCATCTCCCGCGCCTGGAATGATCCCTGTATGTTGAGAGCGGCACTCTGGAGCGAAGCTCTGTTTTCTGCCTTGGACTATATGCAGCTGGGACATATCGGGGACTACTATGTTATCAAGGCGCTGGAAGTCCTGTTCCTGCTCCACGCGCAGCGGGAGGGGCTGGCCCTGACACCGCAGTGCGATTACCATACCCAAAGCCAGATCGAGACCATACGCGAGATCCAGAAATACATGGTGGGACACCTGGACGAGCGGTTGACAGTTCGGAGCCTGTCTCAGCAGTTCCGAATTTCCGGCACAGCGTTGAAGTCCTGTTTCCGCCAGGTTTATGGGGTCCCAGTCCACCAGTATCTTCTGGAGCAGCGCATGGCCCGGGCCGCGGAGCTCCTCACGACTACGACCCAGTCCGTACTCCAGATCTCCACGGTGGTGGGCTATTCCAGCGTCAGCCAATTTGGAATCGCCTTTAAGCGGCGTTACCATATGCCGCCCGCCCAATTCCGCCGGAACGCAAATAAAAATCCATTTACAACGGTTCCTGACCAGAACAGATAGAAAAACCTCAAATTCTTATGTTATTATAAGCGACCGAAATAAGGTGCCATGTCTGGCGAGGGAGGGACTATCCAATGAAGCACCACCGTTTCTGGGCCTGGGGCGCTGTTATCTGCATGGTCATGACTTTCATTACCGGGTACCGGCACCGCTGAATGTGAGGTGAACACCATAATGATGAATTTCCATAAAGGAGCCGCCCTGTTTGTGGGCGGGGTGCTGTTCGGCTCTGCCGGCTTCAAGCTGCTGTCCAGCAAGGATGCGAAGAAGGCCTATACCCACATGACCGCGGCCGCACTGCGTGTGCAGGAGTCCGTGATGGAAACGGTCACTTCCGTTCAGGAGAATGCTGCTGACATCCTGGCTTCCGCTAAGGAGATCAACGAGCAGCGTGCGAAAGCGGAGGAGGCCACCAGCGTGGAGTGCTCTGAAGCGTAACGCGCAAGAAATGAGAGAGGGGCCGCCGGGGGCGGTCCCTCTTGTTCTGTGGAGGCAATCATGAAATTTCAAATCAAACACGAATGCCGCGGGCGAATCCGTGTTCAGGCTGTGCAGCAGCGCATGACGCTGGAGCAGGCCGATATGCTGGAGGCGTGGCTGCTGACTCTGCCGCAGGTGGAGTGTGCGTCTGTCCATGAAAGAACTCGTTGCGCAGTGATCGAGTATCAGGGGGATCGGAAGGATTTACTGAGGATTCTCGCTGGCTTCTCCTATCAGGATCATGCGCTGGCGGAGCTGGTCCCGGTCCACAGCAGCCGGGCGCTCAACCGTGCCTATGAGGAAAAACTGGTGGGTATGGTGGCGTTTAAGGCCGTCCGATCCCTGTTCTTCCCGGCTCCGCTTCGTGCGGTCTACACAGTTATTCGGTCGGCTCCTTATCTGTTCCGGGCGCTTCGGTGTCTGCTGCGGAGACAGCTCCATGTGGAGTTGTTGGATGGAATCTCCGTCTGCCTGTCCATGGTACGGCGGGACTTCGACACGGCCAGTTCCGTGATGTTCCTGCTGCGGCTGGGCGAGCTTCTGGAGGAGTGGACCCACAAAAAGTCCGTGGAAAACTTGGCCAGGAGCATGTCCCTGAATATCGACCGGGTCTGGATGAAAACCGAAAGCGGAGAGGAACTGGTCCCGCTCCACCAGGTACAGGCCGGAGATCAGGTGGTCATCCGCATGGGCGGCATGATTCCCCTGGACGGCACCATTGCGGAGGGCGAGGTCATGCTCAACCAGGCGTCCCTCACCGGCGAGTCCATCCCCGTCCCCAAGCGGCCTGGGAGCAGCGTCTATGCCGGAACGGTGGTGGAGGAGGGCGAGTGCGTCCTTACGGTCACCCAGCAGTCCGGCAAGGGCCGCTATGACAAGATCGTGGCCATGATTGAGGAGTCGGAGCAGCTCAAGTCCACAGCGGAAAATCACGCAGCGCATCTGGCTGATCGACTGGTACCCTACACGCTGGCGGGGAGTGTGCTGGTCTATCTGCTCACCCGCAATGTCACCCGCGCCCTGTCCGTGCTGATGGTGGACTTCTCCTGCGCTTTGAAACTGTCCATGCCCCTGGCGGTTCTCTCCGCCATGAGCGAGGCCAGCCGCTTCCATGTGACCGTGAAAGGTGGAAAGTACCTGGAAGCTGTGGCCCAGGCGGATACCATTGTTTTTGACAAGACGGGTACCCTGACCCATGCCAACCCCGTGGTGGCTCAGGTGGTCCCATTCGGTGGGAACAAGGAGCTGGAAATGCTCCGGCTGGCCGCCTGCCTGGAGGAGCATTTCCCCCACTCCATGGCCAACGCCGTGGTTCAGGCCGCCAGGGAGCGGGATTTGGCCCATGAGGAGATGCACTCCCAGGTGGAGTACCTGGTGGCCCACGGCATCGCCAGTACGGTAGACGGCAGGCGGGTCATCATTGGCAGCGCCCACTTCGTCTTTGAGGATGAGGGCTGCACTGTCCCGCCGGGAGAGCAGGCCGCCTTCGACACCCTGCCCAAGCAGTACAGCCATCTGTATCTGGCGGTTGGCGGCGTGCTGGCCGCGGTTATCTGCATCTCCGACCCGCTGCGCGCCGAGGCTGCGGATGCGGTAGCTGCCCTCCACAGCCTGGGAGTGGGCAAGATCGTCATGCTCACCGGCGACAGTGAGCGCACCGCGGCGGCCATCGCCGCCCAGGTAGGGGTGGACGAGTACCGGGCTGAGGTGCTGCCGGAGGACAAGGCCCACTTTGTGCAGGCCGAGCGTTCGCAAGGCCGCACGGTGGTCATGATCGGCGACGGGGTCAACGATTCCCCGGCTCTGTCCGCTGCCAATGTTGGTATCGCAATCAGCGACGGTGCCGCCATCGCCCGGGAGATCGCGGACATCACCATCGCGGCAAACGACCTGTTCGAGCTGGTGCAGCTGCGGCGGCTGTCCATGGCCCTGATGAACCGCATCCAGTCCAATTACCGCTTTGTCATCGGCTTCAACGGTGGTCTCATCGCCTTGGGTGCCTTGGGCGTCCTGGCACCGGCCACCTCCGCCACGCTCCATAACCTGTCCACTCTGGGCATCAGCCTGCGCAGCATGACCAGTCTGCTGCCGCCGGCAAAAGCATGAACACAGCCCCGTCTGACCGTATGAACAAGGCCAGACGGGGCTGTGTCTTATGCTGTGATTTGTCGTACCCCTGCCTGGGTTTGTCCACGGAGCGTTGGACGGGAAAGGGTCACTGTTTCGCAACTACCAGGTACATTTTGAATGGGGTTACGGCCTGGACCGCATGGGGGATGCCGGCCGGCATGATGACAGCCTCCCCGGCGTTCAGCGTGTGCGGGACACCGTCAATGGTGATCTGAGCGGTGCCCTCCAGGATGGTGGCCATGGCGTCCCCGGGGGCGGCGTGGGTACTGATGGCCTCGCCCGCATCAAAGGCGAACAGCGTCATCCCCACACCAGGCCGCTGGGCCAGGGTCAGGCTGACGACTTTACCGGGCTCGTACCCGACCTGATCCTTCAGGGGAAAGGGCCGTGCATGGGGCAGGTTTTTGATCAACGGTTCCATACAGATCCTCCTCAGTTTGATTGGATGGTAATTTGCAGCAGTTTGAAGGGGCCGCTCCCGCCAATGGCGTGGGTGGTCTGCGCCGGGACAGCCAGACAATCCCCTGCGCCCAGGCGGACCTCGTGCCCCTCCAGGCGCAGAGGCATATCACCCTCCAGCACATAATAGACCGTGTCGCCGAAGTAGCGCTCCTCACTGATGCTCTCTCCGTCCCCAAAAGCCAGCAGCGTCATTTGGCAGTGCTCGCTGCGGGAAAGGGCCATGCTCACCACGCGCCCCGGCTGGATGGAGATGAGTTCCCTCAGAGCCGCCGGCTGCTGAACCGGCAGATTGCGGAGAATGTCCATTTCCGAGCCTCCTTCCGTGTTCTAAAAGTTAATATATCACATTTCCTTGTGGGACGCCATTGCCGTGGCAACCAGACCGGTTCTAACCGGTGATCCGCCGGATGATCTCTTGGCGCAGCCGGGCCAGTTCGGGGGCGGAGGCGTCCCGCCCCTCCGGGCCGGGGAGGTCAAACCACTGGCAGATTGTCGTGGGGCGCGGAGTGAGCACGGCGATGCGGGTCGCCACAGTGAGGGCTTCGTCGATCTCATGTGTGACAAAAAGCACCCCGGGCCGCTCCCGCTGCCAGATAGACAGCAGCATGGACAGCATCTCCATGCGGATTCCGTAGTCCAGCCCCTGAAATGGCTCGTCCATCAGGAAAATCTCACCGCCGAAGTGGAATGCCCGGGCCAGGGCACACCGGCGGGCCATGCCGCCGGAGAGCTGGCTGGGATAATAGCGTTCAAACCCCTCCAGCCCCACAGCGGCGATGAGGGAGCGCACTTCCCCGGCGGGCGCGTCCTCCCGCACCAGCCGGATGTTTTCCTCCACCGTGCGCCAGGGAAGCAGCCGGGCGCTCTGAAACATATAACTCAGCCTGCCGTCCACACCCTCCACCGTACCGGCGTCCGGCGCCGTCAGGCCGGAAATGATGTTCAGCAGCGTGGTTTTCCCGCAGCCGGAGGGGCCGATCAAGGCGACGATCTCGCCCCGGGACAAGGTGAGGGACAGGTTTGAGAGTACGGGCAGATCCTCAAAGCGCTTGCAGATCCCGCTCAGTCTCAGCATGGGCCTCCCCCTCTCCTGGACAGAAGCAGGCACACCAGCTTCTGCGTAATAAAGCACCCTGTCACCAGCAGGAATGCCCACGCGATGATCGCATCGGGCTGGATATTCAGCCGCGCGGTGGTGATGGCGCCGCCGATCCCGCTGTTCGTGGTGAGGACCTCCCCCATCACCGCCAGTTTCCAACCGCCGCCCACGACGATCTCTAACGCGGAGAGGAAATAGGGGCGGATAGAGGGCAGCGTCACATGAAGCAGGACTTTCCGGCGGGAAAAGCGGTAGAGCCTCGCCATCTCCAGAAGTTCCGGGTCTACGCCCCGCACGCCGTGGCTCAGGTTGATCACCACCGTCGGAATGGTGGATGCGGCCACGATGAATACACAGGGCCAGCCGTTAAACCCAAACCATACCAGAGCCAGCACAACCCAGCATACCGGCGGCACAGACTGGAGCACATGGATGAATGGCGCCCCCACATCCTCCAGTTTGGGGCACAGGCCGAACAGCAGACCCAGAATGGAACCCACCGCAATCCCGATCCCAAGGCCGAGCGTCAGGCGCAGCAGGGTGGTACCGACGGTGGGCCAGAAGTCCGGCTCCCGGATCAGCCACGCCAGCGTGCCCGCGACCTGTGGAACGGGAGGGAGCACCAGAGGGGAGAAACAGAGCGAGGCCAGCTGCCAGACACCCAGCAGCAGGCCCACGCCCAGGGCGCGGCGGAGCCAGAGGGCCGCCTTACCCCGCATAGTATAACCCGTCGTTGGGGAGTTTTCCGCCGATCATCGAGGGGTCAAAGTCGTTGAGCAGGTTATAGAATGTATCCAGTTCTCCCCAGGCGTCCTGGGCGCTTTTGAAGGTCAGGCCCATATTGGGGATCGCGGCCTCCACCACGGCGGCCTTCATGCCCAGGTGCTCCTCGGCCAGAGCGGCGGCCTCGGCGGGGTGATCCAGCACCCACTGGACACTCTCGGCGTAGGCGGCCTGGAACTGCTCTGTCAGCTCCGGGTTTTCGTCAATGAAGCCCTGGGTGGTGCCGAAGCCGGCGTTGGGGATCATGGTGTCGGTGCCGGTGACCCGCTGCCACTCCTCTTCAAAGCTGAGCGCCCGGCGTACTTCGCTGTTCTGGCTCATCGCAGATGTGACCTGCGGCTCGATCAGGGTGGCGTATTCCGCCTCGCCGGAGGCCAGCAGGGCGGCTACCTCTGCGGTGCTGGCGTAGACGATCTCCACATCCTCGCCCACCGTCAGCCCGGCTTCATTCAGGAAATACTGGGTCAGAGCGTCCGGAGGAGAGGACTGGAGGGGGATATAGACGGTCTTGCCGGCCAGATCGGCCCAGGTTTCAAACGCAGGATCCGTGGTCATGAAATACGTGACGCCCCAGGTATTCACATTCATCAGGCGCACATCCAGGCCCTTGTTGTAGAGTGTGGAAACCACAGTGAGCGGGAAGGCGTACAGGTCGTGCTCCCCGCCCTGAACCATGGCCAGCAGCTCCTCGGGGGAGTTCCACACATTCAGGTCGATGGTCACATTCTCTCCCAGCAGTCCGGCCTCCATCATGTGCAGGACGGGAAGCGCCGGGGGCGCGGTAGGCACACCCACTGAGATGGTCACCGGCTCGGCGGCCTGCGTGGAACTGGCCGGCGGGGATGTGGGGGATGCGGCGGGATTTTCGGCCGGATTATTTCCGTTGGAGCAGCCAGCCAGGGCAAACAGCAGCATCGCAGATGCTACCAGGGATGCAAGAGCGCGTTTCATGTGCGACTCTCCTTTCAAGAATTTTGGTTAGCAACAGCTAACCTATTGCAGCGATATGATAGCACCCGCAAAAAAGCCTGTCCGTTGCCATGGCAACGGACAGGCAAAATTTATACGCTGAGAAAACTCTGATCCAGAATACGCACCTGTTGGCCCTGAAAGGCGAGAATCCCCTCTTTCTGCATACGCCCCAGTTCCCGGGAGAGGGCGCTGCGGTCTACACACAGATAGTCGGCCAGTTCGCCCCGCCCCATGTCCAGATGGAGTTCGCCGCCGGGCTTGACAGGGAGCATCTGGAGATAAAGCTTGATCCGGTTGCGGAGCCGGTTCTGGGCCAAGATCCGCATTTTCTGATTGAGAAAAAGGGCGCTCCGCCCCATTTCACGGAGCAGGTTGGCGGTGACCTGGGCTTTGTGCGGGCAAGCGCATTCCTGCTGAAGAAGCAGCGGGTCAAAATCCAGATAGAGCACCTGCACATCGGTCAGCGCGTCGATCTGGATGGGACTGTCCTCCGCCATGGAGCACACCAGAGTCTCCCCAAATACCTGCCCCCGCCCCAGCCGCTCGATGGTGACCAGATTGCCGTCCTCACTATACAGGGAGATCCGCAGCGTCCCATCCATCACAACGCCGGGCCGCTTCTGGCACTCGCCGATCTGGAGGAGGATGGCATCCTTACGAAACAATTTGGTTTCTCCCCGAAGGCAGGCCAGTACATTTTGATATTTCTCTTCCGGGATGCCGTCAAACAGGCGGCACTGACGCATCACCGTAGTAATTGGGTTCATGAGATACCTCCATGTTGCCGTGGCAATCGACAACTGTGCTGTAAACTGCTATGGTTAGTAAATGCTAACCGCATTATAGCGCTTTGCCTGGCAAATGTCAACGAGCGCGGAATGGGAGGATGACGATGAACGGAATCGGATTAGATTGTGGAAACGCCACATTGAAGCTCGTCCTGCTTTCCCCGGAGGGAAAGTTCCTTTGGGAAAAAACGGCTTTCCACTATGGAGCGGTGGTTCAGAGCGCCCGCCGTCTGCTGGGGGCGCTTTTAGCCGCGGACCCGGGGGCCTGCGGCTGCCCGGTGGTCATCACCGGAAACGCGGGCGACCGGCTGAAAGAGGGGTGCGATGCCCTGGCCGTGCTGGGGGAGATCCCAGCCATCCACCTCGGCGTCCGGCTGTTGGCCCCGGAAGCCCGCTCCGCCATTGAAATCGGCAGCCAGAGCGCCCGCTTCCTCACCGGCTTGGATCAGAACACCCCGCCCCGGTTTGCGGTAAATGAACACTGCGCCGGAGGTACCGGCTCCTTCTTTGAGGATCAGATGTCCCGGCTGGGACTGAAACTGGAGGACTACTCCCGCCTGGTGGGGCAGGCCCGCTCCATCCCAAGGCTCTCCGGCCGCTGCGCGGTCTTCGCCAAAACGGACATCATCCACCGGCAGCAGGAGGGGGTGCCCACACCGGACATCCTCCTGGGCCTTTGCTACGCCATGGTGCGCAACTACAAGGCGGTGATCGTCCGGGGGCTTCCCGTGGAAAAGCCCGTGGCCCTGTGCGGCGGCATCGGGCATAATCAGGGTGTGATCCAGGCTGTGCGGGAGGTCTTCGGATTGACGGAAGCAGAGCTGATCCTGCCGGAGAAATTCCCTTACGCCGGCGCCGCGGGAGCCGCGGAGGCAGCCATGGAGACCGCCACCTGCTCTATGGGGGAACTGCTGGCCAGTTTATGCGGCGGGGCGCTGGAAGGTGGGGATCGGCTGTGCCGTCAGCCGGCGCTGCGCGTACTTCCCGGTACACCTCCGTCTGTCCCCGCGGCCACCGGTACCATCCCGCCGGATGGGTGTGTCCTGGGGATTGATGTGGGGTCCACCAGCACGGATCTGGTGCTCACCGGCCGGGACGGTACGCTGATCGACTACCAGTATCTCCGCACAGCCGGGGACCCGGAGGGGGCGGTGCGCCGGGGCCTGGATGTCATCCATGAACGCTTTGGGCCGGTGTCCTTCCTGGCAGTGGGCGTCACCGGCTCCGGCCGGGAGCGCATTGGCCGCCTCATCGGGGCAGACGCCGTGCGGGATGAGATTACCGCCCAAGCTCGGGCGGCTGTCCACTGGTCGCCGGATGTGGATACGGTCTTTGAGATCGGAGGGCAGGACTCCAAGTATATCTCCCTACGGGGCGGACAGGTGGCCGACTTTCAGATGAACAGGATCTGCGCCGCCGGAACCGGCTCCTTTGTAGAAGAGCAGGCCGCGCGCATGGGTATCCCATTGGCGGAGTTCGGCCCTCTGGCCCTCAGCGCGCCCAGCGCGGTGGAGCTGGGAGAGCGGTGTACGGTGTTTATCGAGACAGCCATCCAGTCCGCACTCTCCCGGGGCGCCTCCCAGGCAGAGGTGGCGGCTGGCCTGTGCCGGTCCATTGTCCGCAACTACCTCCACAAGGTCGTTGGGGCCAAGCCTGTCGGAAGCCGCGTGGTGCTTCAGGGCGGTGTTGCCTACAATCCCGGGATCGTGGCCGCCTTTCAGCAGGAATTGGGGGAGCGGCTCACAGTTTCACCCTGTTTCCCCATCAGCGGCGCCTATGGAGCGGCCCTGCTGGCGCTGGAGTCAGTCCGCGGCCCGTCCTGCTTCCACGGATTTGACACAGCGGCCGGGGCGGAACACGCCGCCGGGCCAGGGGTGGCGGAGAACATCGCCTTCTACCAGCGGGCGGGGGCGCTGCTGCTGGAGGGGTATGACCCCATCCGGGTCCCAGGGAAAAAGATGGTGGGCGTCCCCTATGCGCTGGTGATCCACAAATTCTTCCCCATGGCAAATGCATTTTTCCGGAACTTGGGATTCAATGTCCTGCTCTCTCCGCCCACAAATGAGGAGATCATCCGGCTGGCCCAGCAGACTGCCCAGGCGGAGACCTGTTACCCGGTGAAGCTGCTCCACGGCCACATGGCATGGCTGGCGGAACAGGGCGTGGACTATATCTTCATGCCCTCTGTCCACACCATGAAGCACGAGTCCTCCCATGTAGAGCACAATTATGGCTGTGTCTATATGCAGACCGCGCCCCGGCTGGCGGCCAATGCCCTGGATCTGGAGCGGCGGGGAATCACCCTGCTCAGCCCGGTGTTCGACCTGGACTTTGGACAGGAGGCAATGGCCTCCGCCATGCTGGGCGTCGGGAAGCAGCTGGGAATACCAAAGCCGCGCTGTCTGCCCGCCCTGCTATCCGGGGCCAAGGCGGTGCGGCGGCATACCGCGGCGGTGGAGAAGCAGGGGCAGGAACTGCTGGCGTCCCTCAGACCGGACGACAAGGTGCTGGTACTCATTACCCGGAACTACGGCCTTTCCGATCCGGTGCTCAACATGGGTATTCCCCGGCTGCTGCTGGAGCGCGGGCATAAGGTCATCACCCTGTCCCACTTGCCCGCCCACGACCTGGATCTGTCGGAGGACTACCCCAATCTGTACTGGCCCTTTGGTCAGCACATCCTGTCCGGGGCCAAGCTCGTGGCCCATCATCCAAACCTGTATGCCGTCTATCTGACCAACCACGGCTGCGGCCCGGACACCATGCTTTCCTATCTGTTTCGGAAGGAAATGGGAGACAAGCCCTATCTGCAGATCGAGGTGGACGAGCATTTCTCTCCCGTGGGCGTGATCACACGGATCGAGGCGTTTCTTCAGAGCCTGGAGGGCCGCCCTGCCCAGCCGCTTCCGGCGGGCTTTTCCCTCACCTCCGTGGTACACCGCCCTACTGCGGTGGCCGCCGTGCCGGAGAGAACCGGAGGGCCGCTGCTCGTGCCTGACCTTCCGCCGTTTACCGCTTATCTCCGCGCATATTGTGAGGCGGCCTGGGAAACGGAGACGCGCACCCTGCGGCTCGACAGTACCACCCTGCCGCTGGGGAGGGCGGAGACCAGCTCCAAGGAGTATTTGCCATTCCCGGCCCTGCTGGGCGGCGTCCTGACGGCGGCAGAAGCGGAGAGCGGCCCGTTTCAGGTGCTTCTTCCCTCCACCCAGGGCGCGGAGGCAGACGGGCAATACCCCTGGGGCGTGGAGACGGTATTGGAACGCCAGGGGCTTTGCCGCGTGAAGGTCATCGCGCCGGAACTGGAGACGCTTCCGGAGCGCTGCCCGGAGCCGGATCTGCTGTTCCGGGCGTTCCTCGTCGGAGATCTCCTGCTGTGCGCTCCGCCGGAACAGCGGGACGCACTGGCTCCGGCGGGTGTGCCAGGCTGGGCAGAGCTGGAAACCCTTGCGGCGCACATCGGCGCCATTCCGCCGGAGGGACGGACGCTTGGGATCGTGGGTGAGCCGTTCACCCTCTTCACCCTTCATGACGGCGTCCCCGATACACTGGAACAGGAGGGCTGGCGGCTGCTCCGGGCGCCGCTGAGCGAATATCTGTGGTTCCTCTGGCGGGATGCGGGAAGCTCGGCCTGCCGGGAGTGGGCGGGCCGCGTGGAAGTACTCGGCCGTCTGCTGGGCCCCCGCAGCAGTTTTTCCCCTGAACTGGAGTCTCTGCGCTCCTCCGCAGACCGCCTTCTGCCCGGATTTTCCGGAGCCAATGGCCGGCATCGTTTGGCTAAAGGGCTGGAGTTAGGCGGACGGTGCGCCGGGGTGCTGACCATGGCGCCCAGATATGAAAATACCACCGCGATCTTGGAGATGACCGGTGCGCTGGACGGCGTACCGCACTTCCACCTGGCCATGGATCACGACTGGGATGAGGCTGCCCGGTCGCGCCTTCGTTCGTTCTTGTACTATTTGTCTTGAAAATAAATGCAAAGGGAGACCCTGCACCTTGAGGTGCGGGGTCTCCCTGTTTGCGGATAGGCGCTCATGTACTCAAATCAAGCCGTACAACCGCGCCCATGGCATCCAGCTCCGCAACATCATGGGTGACCAGGAGCACTGTCCGTCCAGCGCAGCGCCGGCGTGTGTCCGCCATCACGGTTTCTTTGGTCTCCCGGTCCAGACCCTTGAACGGCTCATCCAGGAAGAGCAGGTCGTATTCCGCCAGCAGTGCCCGCAAGATCGCCACCCGGCGGCGCATTCCGCCGGAGAGTTCCCGGGCTGGCTGCCGCAGACAGCCGGCCAGCCCCACCGCCGCCAAGGCGTCCTCCGTTTCTCTCCGTCCCAGGGTCGGATTGATCAGGCGGATATTTGCGGACGGGTCCAGATTGTCACAGAGCCGGTCCTCCTGAAAGACCGCGCTGAGCCGCAGGCCGGCAAGGCCGTCTATGGTGCCGCCGTCCGGCCGCTCCAGCCCCATCAGGATACGCAGCAAAGTGGTCTTGCCCGCCCCGGACGGGGCCATGAGGCCGGTCACCTGCCCGACCGGGAGTACGGCGGAGAAATCCCGCAGTACCGGCTTTCCAGCAAAGGACTTGCACAGGTTTCGGATCACAATGTCCTCCATGGCTCACATCCTCTCCATCGCTCTGGCGCCCCGCCGCAGCAGCGCCAGGAACGCCCGCTCAAAGGCCAGGCTCACCAGCACAATCACCAGAGTCCAGGCAAACAGGTCCGGGGTATCCAGATAGACCTTGGCCTGCTGGAGCTGCTCGCCGATAGAGCCCTCCGGCATACCGATGACCTCCGCGGCAATCCCTGACTTCCAGCACAGGCCCAGAGCGGAGCCGCAGGCCGACAGGAAATAGGGCATCACCTGGGGCAAATACACATAGCGGATGCTCCGCCCCACCGGGATGCGGAATACACGGGCCATCTCCATCAGCTGTGAGTCAGCAGCCCGGATGCCGCCCAGGACATTGGAATAGAGTACAGGCAGGACGATCAGAAATGAGATGGGTACCGCCAGATTCCGGGAGGAAAACAGGATCAGGGCCAGGATGATGAACGAGGCCACCGGGATGGACTTGATGGCCAGCATGGCGGGGGCCAGCAGCTCCTCCACCCGGCGAAACCGCGCGGAGAGGGCCGCCAGCACCGTGCCCGCCGCCACCCCCAGAAGGAAGCCTGCGGTGATCCGCACCAGGGAGTAGGCGATGCTCCCCCAGAAATCCGGTGTGGGGATCAACTCCCAGAGCCGGGACAGCACCCGCAGCGGAGAAACCAGGATGATCTGCTGGTCGATCGCCATAGCGCCCAGCTGCCAAAGGGCAAGCCAGACGAGCACCGCCCAGGCGCGTATGGTTCGAGGGCGTCTCATGAAAACTCAGCGGCTGTAGTAGAAGGCATCATCGGGCAGGGCACCGCCCACAGATTTGGGGTTCTGCTCAAACAGGACGGAAAGATACCCGGAGAGGCTGTCCTTCATCTCCACACCCTCGATAAAGACAATATTGCACTCCGGCAGGGCCTTCTGTGCCACTTCTGCGGCGACGATCTCATACTGGCCTACGAGCTGTGCGGCTTCATCCACATTGGCGTTCACATACTCCACCGACGCCCGGTAGTGCTCCAGGAACGCGGAGACCGCTTCAGGGTGCTCCGCTACAAACTCCGTGCGGCCAACCACCACACCGGTGACCAGCGTGGAGGGGGCGTCGCTCTCCGCCTGGATCTCGTCCCACTCCTCGGTCAGATCCAGCGCCACACGGATATTTTCGCTCTTTGTCTGAGCGGTGGTGACGAAGGGCTGAGGCAGCATGGCGATGGTGTTCTCCTCCGCCATAAGGGCCGACAGGCACTCAGCCTGTTCGCTCTTCCACTCGATAGTCACATCGGAGGCCGGGTCAATGCCGTTCTGGGTCAGCACATAGTTGAGGGCATACTCCGGCGTATTGCCCTTTCCGCTGGCGTAGATGGTCTTGCCCCGCAGATCCTCCACAGAGTGGACGGTATCGCCGCTCTCTACGATGTAAAGCACACCCAGGGTGTTGATGGCCAGCACCTGCACGCCGCCCTCGGTGTTGTTATAGAGGACGGAAGCCAGATTGGCCGGGACCGCAGCAAGATCCGTAGTCCCTTGGGCCAGAGCGGCGGAGACCTCATCGGTGGCCGCGGTGATGCTGAAGTGATAGTTGTTGTCGGTGAGTTCGCCCGTGTCTGCCTGGCTCATGAATTCCACCATGCCCATGGCAGTAGGCCCCTTGAGGGCCATCACATTGACATCCACCGGAGCAGCCGTCTCCTGCTGGGACGTAGTTTCCGGCTCCGTTAAGGTCGGAGAAGTGGACTCCGCACCATCCGCCGCTGCATTGGTGTTGCCGTTTCCGCCGGAGCATCCGGCCAGAAGTGCGGCAGACAGGGACAGTGTGCAAAACAGAGAGAGCAGTTTTTTCATTGGTACGGTACTTCCTTTCCTGATCATTTGGTGCGGGAGGGGTGGTAGAGCAGCTTTTCCAGCGCGGGCGTATCCAGCACGGTGAGGAGATTTCCCTCTGACCGCAGGACGCCCATGGATTGAAGGGCCGCCAGTTCCCGGAACAGCGCCGCCCGGCTGACGCCCAGCTGGCGTGCGAGGTCCTCCCGGGAGCCGGTGGGCTTCACACACCCGTTCCTGTCCTGACCGGCCAACAGATGGGCGATGACCCGCCCACGGCAGGACTGCATGGTGAGCAGTTCGATGCGCCGGAGCAGAAACTGGAGCTTTTGGTTGCACAGCTCCGCGTACCGGAGGGACAATCCGGCGTCCCGCTCCATACACGCCAGCAGTACGGGTTTAGGGATATAAAGAACTTCGGTTTCCTCCCCGCAGCGCAGGACCGTTTCCAGTTCAGCGCCGGCCAGCAGATTGCAGACACCGAAGCACTCCCCGGCAGGGAGCGTGCTGAGCTGGACATCTTTGCCGTCCAGGGCCACGGAGTAGACCTCTACCCGCCCGGACAGGATCAGCCCTACGGAGGGCACGCCGCCGGGCCGGTCGCTGAGGATATGGCCCGCCGGAAATGACTGGACGCGCGCCTGCTCCGCCGGCAGGGAGACCCCTGCCAGAAGAGGCGACTGTGCCAGCCTCCGTTCCAGTTCCACCTGCTCCAAAATACCCCTCCTCTCTGGTTAGTTACTGCTAACCTCTGGCGTATATTTTACCGGGTTCGGAGGCGTCCGTCAAGTATCAATCGAGATTGCCGGAGTCTCACTTGGTACTGACAAACTTGTGTTTCCTGTGGTAAGTTATGGCTAACCGATTTCAATACGAGGAGGAACTGCCGTGCCGCGCCATGTCTATCTGTTTTCCGGGGCTTCCGCCGTGGGGAAGACCTCGGCGCTGAAGGCCCTGCTTCCCCTGCTGGAAGAGGGCGGCACCGCTCCCTGCGTCTGCAAGATCGATTGCCTGAAGACCGGGGACGGGGCGCTCTTTCAGCGCATGGGGCTACCCTGTGTGACGGGTCTGAGCGGGGACATCTGCCCGGATCATTTTCTTGTCTCCAACCTGCCGGAGCTCTGGGACTGGGCGGACCGATTGAAGCGGGACACCCTGGTCATCGAGACTGCCGGACTTTGCCACCGCTGTTCCCCGGCCACGCAGCACATGACGGCCGGATGTGTGCTGGACTGCACCGCCAGCTGCCGGGCGTCGGGACAGCTTGGCCCAATGCTCACCCAGGCGGACTTTGTGGTGCTCACCAAGATCGACATGGTCTCCCAGGCGGAACTGGAGATCATCTCCTGGCAGATCCGGCAGATCAACCCCGGAGCGGCGCTTTTTCCGGTGGACGGTCTGGCGGGCTATGGAACCGACCTTTTGGCCCGGTGGCTGCTGGACCGGCCTGCGTGCGGCAGCTTTGAGGGGGACATTCTGCGGCACACCATGCCCAGCGGGGTCTGCTCCTACTGCGTGGGAGAGCAGCGTGTGGGCAGCGCATTCCAGCAGGGCGTGGTGGGCAAGATCAACTTTGAGGAGGCGGAAGTATGCAGTCTGTGACCATTCTTCCCGGCCGGGACAAGACCGGGAAGCCGGAACCCTTCCAGGGCATCACCCTGGAGCGGGGCGAACTGTGTACCATCGTGGGCAACACCGGCTCCGGGAAGTCCCGGTTCATCAAGGATGTAGAGCAGCTGGCCCATGGGGACTCGGTCACCCGCCGCCGGGTGCTCCTGGACGGCGTGGAGATCCCGGCGGAACGCCGCCAGTCCTTGTCTTCCCAACTGGTGGCCCACTTGGGGCAGAATATGCGCTTCGTGCTGGACGCCTCGGTGGAAGAGTTCCTGGCCCTCCATGCCCAGTGCAGGGGGAAGGAGACCCCGCCGGTGGAGGTGCTGGCCCTGGCCAATGAGATCACCCCGGAGCCTGTTGCCCTGGGCCAGAGCCTGAACCAGCTCAGCGGCGGCCAGTCCCGGGCGCTGATGATCGCCGACATCGCCCTGCTCTGCGACAGCCCCATTGTCCTCATCGACGAGATTGAGAACGCCGGCATCGACAAAGAGCGGGCGCTGGGCCTGCTTCAGCGTCATGACAAGTTGGTGCTGGTGGTCACCCATGACCCGCACACCGCCTTGATGTCCCGGCGGCGCATCGTCATGGGGGGCGGCGCGGTGGCTGCAGTGGTGGAGCGCAGCCCACAGGAGGCCGCACTCTATATGGAATTAGGCGAGCTGTACCGCCGGCAACAAACCTATCAGGCATCGCTTCGGAGAGGAGATCATCTGGCATGACACACATTCTGCTTTATTGGAACCACATCTGCGTCCTGCACCGCCAGGAAAAGGCGTTTTTGCAGGAGCTGGCCGGGCGGCTGCACCGGGAAGACATTGAGCTGGAGGTTCGTTTTTTCGGCTTGGGATACCCGGAGCATATGTCGGAGTATCTGGCCCGGCCGGATGCGGTGCTCCCAGACCTCATCGTTTCGGCGGATCTGGAGGTGTTCGAGGATCGGGCCATTTTTTCCAAGATGGAACCGGAGCTGTACCCGGCGGCAGATTGGGTCTCCCTGCGGGAAAGTCCTGCTCTGGACGCCGTGCGGCGGGGCGACAAACTCCTGCCCGCGGCGGCCATCCCTCTGGTCTACTATACCCGCGAGCTGGGGATATGCGAGCAGATGCGGCTGCCGGACTGGGACGGGCTGGCCTTCGGCGGGATCAACAACTCTGCCGTCAAGACGGTAGTAAAGGTTGTCTGGGAAACATGGGGCCGGGAGGCAGCCTCCGGCCTGCTGGACCGCAGCTTTGTAACGGATATGCCCATCGGAGCATTTCAAACTGTGCGCCAGGGACAGGCCCGTACCGCCCTGGTGCCCTCTCTCTACGCACTGCGGGCGGATGGGCAGAGCACCTTCCTCCGCACGCCCCAAGAGGGGCCGGTGCTGATCCCGTCCTATCTGTGCGCGCGGACCTCTGCCCCCGAGTGGGCGGCCCGGCGGGTGGCAGAGGAGATCTTGTGCCGGGAGCTGTGCGATTTCTATGTGTCCAACGGGGATCTGATCCTCTTTCCGGCCTGCACCCAACTGCACAGCAGCCAAGAGGGCGAGCGGGTCTGCTGCCCCTCCGCGGTGTGGCTGGACACCCTCGCCCGGGACGATTTCTATGGCCTGTACTGTAATAAACTTCCAACAGCAACCGACCCGATTCAGCGAATCAAGAAGCAATCCTAGGTTTAATATACTGTGAAAAACACGGAAGCGGAAGGGGGTACCCCCTTCCGCTTCCATGTTATGCGGGAGTCTCTATCCCAGTGCCACATCAAGGGCCATCATCAGGGTGAAGCCCAAAGCAAAGGTCAGCGCGCCCACATCTGAGTGCTCTCCCTGGGACATCTCAGGGATTAATTCTTCCACCACCACATAGATCATAGCGCCGGCGGCAAAACTCAGAAGATATGGAAGAGCCGGAACCACCAGCCCTGAGGCCAGAATCGTCAGCAGGGCGCCCAGCGGTTCTACCGCCCCGGAAAGTACGCCTCCTGCGAAAGCCCAGGGCTTGCTCATTCCCTCCGCGCGCAGGGGCATGGAGATAATCGCTCCCTCGGGGAAGTTCTGAATGGCGATGCCCAGAGATAAGGCCAGAGCGCCCATCATGGTGATTTGACCGTCTCCGGCCAGATAGCCCGCATAGACCACACCGACTGCCATTCCTTCCGGGATGTTATGGAGGGTAACCGCCAGTACCATCATGGTGGAGCGCCGCAGCTGCGTATGGGGCCCTTCCGCGCGGGAACTCTTTTGGTGGAGGTGAGGGATCAGATGATCCAACCCCAGCAGAAAGAGAATACCAACCCAAAAGCCAATGACCGCCGGCAGGAAGGCCCAGGTCCCTGCCCCGGCGGACTGATCCATGGCGGGGATCAGCAGGCTCCAGATCGACGCGGCCACCATGACGCCGGAGGCGAAGCCGGTCAGCCCCCGCTGCACCCGATCCCCCAAACCTTTCTTCAGGAAAAAGACGCAGGCGGACCCCAGCGAGGTGCCCACAAAAGGGATCAGCAGACCATAAATAACCGATGTTTGCATGGAATCACACCGGCCTTAGCGTTCCGTTTGCTCCTGCGTGTGGCTGTGCCGCCCACAGCAATGTTCGCCGTTGTTTTTCCTGCAGCAGCATCCGCCGTCCGGGTCTGTAGGGTCCAGGTGCAGAAGATCGACTTTGACGGGGCTTTCCTGCGTTCCCAGGGATTCCAGGTGATTGAACATAATCTGTCCTCTTTTCTATCATAATTTTGCTTGCATAATAGGATGTACTTCGCGGTTAGTCATTGCTAACCGCGGGATAATTATATAAAACCATACGCACTCTGTCAAGAGGATGGAAATAGGCAGGCCCCCTGCCTATTTCCGCTTTGGATTTTTTGGAAACCAGCCCCGCTCCACCCTGCGGGCCTGCTCCTTCAGTTCCCGGATGCTCCATATGCAGGCAACACCCAGCAGCCCCAGAAGGACAGAGAAAAGGCCCTGGATGAAAAGCGCGGCGATCAGGCAGAGCAGGCCCGCGATCAAAAATACTGGCCAGATACTCTGCGTGAAGTGATACTCAAACCAGATCACCAGAGGATGGAACGCTCCAATGATCACAAGGGACATCACGCCAACAACTACGCCTTCAAAGTTTAATTCCACAGACACCACCTCCCGGATATTATAACATTGATTTTTGGAGCCGGGCAAGTTGGATGCTGTAAAATCTTGAGATATTTGTGTGTTCTGTCCGTCAAAGTTTCTCATGGCTAAGGCGCTCCAAGTGCCTCCTGCGCCGATACTCTAACGGGGATATGCCGAATTGCTTCTTGAATGCCGCGGCGAATTTGCTCTGGTTGATGTATCCGACCTGTTCCGTCACCTCAGATACCGAAAGCCGGCTGCCCGTCAGCAATTCCGAGGCTTTTCTCATTCGGAGCTCCCGAAGATACGCCGATATGTTTTGCCCGAAGACACCGCGAAAATAATTCTTCATACTGGTTTCACTGATAGAAAACCTCGCGGCCAGTTCCCAGGCCGGATGATGCTGCCGCAGGTCGGCTGTGATAATCTGTTCGACCTGCTTTGCAATACTCACCTGCGTTTCCGTAAAATAGGCGCAGACCTGGGACAGAGGGATTTCCGTCTGCTCCATCAGCAGAGAAAACAGCGCCAGGGAATAGATCTTCATCTGCATTACAGCAAAGGGCATAGGCTCATGATACAGTGACCATAGTTTTTTCAGCAATTCTTCCGCGTCGGGGACAGCCTTGGAGATGTAGGTGCTTCCATTCCGGCAGTACCGCTCCACAACGCAGTGAAAGTCAAGCCCGAATTCCTCCAGAAGCCATACGCTCTGCGCCGCAAGCGTATCAAGCTCTGCGAAGAACTCCAGCCCCTCGTAGATGCGGCGTGGATAGACATACTGCCTTTGAGCAAAATGTTCTGTCAGAGACAGATCCCCATCCGTCACATACACAAAATTTCCGTTATTCAGAATGATCTCACAGCGCCCAGTTACGCAGTAGTTCAGAAGCAGCGGGCCTTTTTCATCAGAGCCCTCTCCTCGCAAATCCGGTGCTGTCCAGAGCGGAGCGTTTACTGAAATATAAGCCAGTGTCAGTCCCGGGAATAGCGGAAAAAATGTTACAAAGCCTTTTCCGTCCTTCTCATTTAGAAAAAGCCCCGCGCTGTATTCTCCCCGTTCGATAGATATTCCGGGAACTTCGACGCATTTTCGGATAATCTCATCAATGTTCATGGGTGAGTCCTCCTCTTGGCTCCGCAAGAAAAGAATTGCTTTTTGCTATATTATAGGCGTGAAGAGTCTGGCTCGTCAATTCAAAACTCGATGTTGATTGGAGCTAAAAAGCTGTTCAGTTGTAGAAACGCCAGTCCGGGTATGGTATTCTATGACGGGGTTAGAATGAGCTAACCAATGAATGCGGAGGTGTTTCTTATGAACAACAAGATTCAGGCAAAAGATTTGATCAACCTTGGGCTGTTCACAGCACTGTATTTTGTCATCGGCTGCTGTGTCGCAATTCCCATCGGGTTTGTACCAATTTTCCTTCCCGTCCTGGGGGCGCTTTGGGCGCTGATCACCGGCATCCCATTTATGCTGTTCCTGACAAGGGTGAAAAAGTTCGGGATGGTCACCATTATGGGCATTTTGAGCGGCCTGCTGATGGGGTTGACCGGCATGGGCTTCTGGGGCGTCCCCCTGGGGGCTGTTTTTGGACTGCTGGGTGATTTGATTTTGAAATCCGGCGGCTATAAGAGCGCCAAGAAGAGCCTGCTGGGGTATGCGGTGTTCAGCCTCTGGATGGTGGGTACCTATATCCCCATGTACTTTATGGTGGAAGACTCCTGGGCGAGTTTTGCGGCCAGCTTCGGAGAGGAATATGCGGATCAGGTAATGGCTGTCATGCCGATGTGGAGCATAATCCTGGTAATTGCAGGAATCTTTGTGTTCGCCATTTCCGGTGGACTGCTGGGCAAGGCCCTCTTGAAAAAGCACTTTGCCAAGGCGGGCATTGCGTAATGAGCAGCGCGTCATACCCCATAGTAACAGGAAGCAAGAAAGGCATCCAGCTGGACCCGCGCACCAAGCTGCTTCTCCTGCTGACCATCACCACCCTGATGTTCAGTACCAGCAATGAAGGGATCATGAACTTGGTAAAGCCGCTTTTGAGCCTTGTCCCATTTATCCTGATCCTCTCCGAGCGACGCTTTCAGACGGCGGCAAAGTACCTGATTTTGTACGCGGCCTGCTTTGCGCTGGAGCGGGTGGCGCTGATTTGGGCAAGCGGGCTCCCCTCCTTTGTTCTGTTGGCGGTCACATCCATCATGACCCGCTTTGCACCCGGTATCATGATGGGTGCCTATCTGATTGCGTCCACATCGGTGAGCGAATTCATTGGCGCCATGGAGCGGATGCACCTGACGGAGAAGATCGTGATCCCGCTGTCGGTGATTTTCCGCTTCTTTCCTACCGTCAGCGAGGAGTATCAGGCCATCCGGGACGCTATGAAGATGCGCGGGATACGCTTCGGAGGAAAGAACCCGTTCCTGATGGTCGAGTACCGGCTGGTACCGCTTATTGTATCCGTGGTCAAAATCGGGGATGAACTTTCCGCTGCCGCCTTAACGCGGGGCCTTGGAGCTCCGGGAAGGCGTACCAATTTGTGCCGGATTGGGTTTCATGCACAGGATCTTATGGCAGCGCTGTTCTGCGTCGCCTGCTTCGCTCTGTTTCTGCTCCAGCCGCAGATCGCTTTTTGGGGAGGTGTCAGAGGATGATTCAGATTGACCATGTGACCTTCTCTTATGGAGAAGAAACGGAGCATACCGGTGGTGTTCGGGACATTGAGCTTCAGATCAAGCGCGGTGAGTTTGCTGTGCTCTGCGGCGAGAGCGGCTGCGGAAAAACCACGATCACACGCCTGATCAACGGCCTGATCCCCCATTATTACGAAGGGAAGATGAGCGGCGGCGTGTGGGTCAACGGGGCTGAAGTGTCAAAACAACCGCTCTATGATACGGCGAAAATCGTGGGCAGCGTGTTCCAAAACCCGCGTTCCCAGTTTTTTAATGTAGATACAACCAGCGAGATCACCTTTGGCTGTGAAAATCTGGGCCAGCCTGCAGAAACAATCCGGGCGCGGCTGGAGAGGACGGTCTGTGATTTCCGATTGGAAAAGCTGATGGACCGGAATATCTTCCACCTCTCCGGAGGAGAGAAACAAAAAGTTGCCTGCGCCGGCGTGTCGATCATGGAGCCGGAGGTACTGGTACTGGATGAGCCATCCTCCAATCTGGATGCGGCATCCATTTCCGACCTGCGGAAAACCCTGGCTTTCTGGAAAAGCCAAGGGAAAACCATCATCGTATCGGAACACAGGCTCTATTATCTCCGTGGTCTGGCGGATCGTTTTATTTATATGAAGGGCGGCAAAATCACACGGGAATATACTGCGGAGGAATTTAATGGCCTGTCGGAGCAAGCCCGGACGGAAATTGGGCTGCGCACTTTCGCCCTGGAACAATTACAACCGCCGCAAACACCGCAATGCACAGGGACGGAACTGGAGCTGAAGCAGTTCCGCTTTGCGTATCCCCACGGATCGTCAATCCTGCACATACAGGATTGTACTATTCCGGCCGGCCGCATTGTAGGCATCATTGGCAATAACGGGGCTGGCAAGTCCACCTTTTCACGGTGCTTCTGTGGGCTGGAGAAGCGATGCGGCGAGGTAATCTGGAACGGCAGGCGATACCGTTCGAAAGATCGGCTGAACACCTGCTATATGGTCATGCAGGAGGTAAACCATCAGCTCTTTACAGAAACAGTCCTGGACGAAGTGTTGATCAGCATGGAGGAGCCGGATACAAAACAGGCAGAGGAAATCCTGACCCGGCTGGATCTCCTCCTGTTCAGAGACAGGCACCCTATGTCGCTTTCCGGCGGGCAGAAACAGAGGGTGGCCATCGCATCTGCCATTGCATCAAAGCGGTCTATTCTCTTCTTTGACGAACCCACCAGCGGCCTTGATTACCGGCACATGAAAGAGGTCGCCGCTGTTTTGCGGCAGCTCAGCACGGAAGGTGTCACTGTTTATGTGATCACACACGATCTGGAACTGCTGCTGGACTGCTGCACGGACATCATCCATTTCGCCCAGGGAAACATTGCTGGCCAATACCCTATGGATGCGGGCGGCCTTTCAAGGGTCTGTGCTTATTTTATGGGAAGCGGCGCCTAAAGTGTGGCCAGCTTCTGTGCGCGCCGGTACTCCAACGGGGACATGCCGAATTGCTTCTTGAATACCGCTGCAAACTTTCCCTGATTGGAATAGCCAACCTGCTCCGCGATTTCTGCAATGGGGCGGCTGGTGTTCGCTAAAAATTCAGCGGCGGCTTTCATACGGACCTCCCGCAGATAGGTGGAGATGTTCTGGCCGTACACCCCACGGAAGTAGTTTTTCAAACTGGTTTCCCCAACGGAGAATTTTTCCGCCAGCAGACGCACGGGGATATGTTTCCGGAGATCTGCGGTGAGGATTTGTTCTGCTTTTTTGGCGATCCCCACCTGAAGTTCCGTATAAAAGCCGCAGGTTTTTGAAGGGCGCGGCTCTGTATGGAGTAGTTCGTAAATCAGTTCCAGCGTATAGATGCGCAGATAAAATAGAGACGGCTGCTCCGACAGTGCCCAGAGTTTGCGGAAAATAGCGGTAAGTGTGCTGTCCGCCTCGTTGATATAGGTCTTTTGCCTGCGGCAATAGTTCTCACGCAGCAGAGTAAAATCCAGCTCAAAGGCGGACATCAGTTCCTGGGCGTTCTGAGAGAGCTGCTCTATATCAAAATAGATTTTAATGCCCTGATAGAGCCTGGTTGGGAAAATATAGCCGTCCTGGGCAGTCTGCTCACTGACGGCAAAATCATTTTCCTTCAGGTATATGTAGGCTCCGTCATCCAGAAGAAGCTCACTTCTTCCTGCAACGCAGTAATTGATCAGCAGGGGCCGCAGCTCGGCATTTGCCTCGGACTCCGGCCAATTTGAGGCGCTTACCTGAATAAACGCCAGGGTTACCCCCGGAAAGAGCGGGTGGAAGACCATCCTCCCGCGGCCGTCCTCCTGCTCCAAAAGAAGTTCGCTGCTATTTGGGCCGCTTTTCCACTCTACGCCCAAAACAGTATCGCTGTTTTTCAGGATACTTTCCATCATGTCGCGCAACAAATTTTCCCCCTTTCGCAGCAAAATGATTGAGTTTATTATAGGGCGGCCCCTTTTAGAGGTCAATCATCAAACAACAGGAAAGAGAAAACTCCTTGCTATTCGGGCCTAAACTGTCGGTATGTGCATAGAAGCGTGATTTGATCTGTGCTACTATTACGACGGTTAGCGTTGTCTAATCCGAAAATCAATTATGTGTAGGAGGATTCTCAATGAACAGGCTTCAAGGGAAAGACTTGATCAACATCGGTATTTTTACGGCGATCTACTTTATCGTGATCTTTGCCGCGGCGTCTATTGGCTTTATCCCTATTTTCATCCCGCTCATCAGTGTGATCGTTCCGCTGGTCGGCGGCATCCCCATGATGCTGTTTTTCTCCAAAATTAAAAAGTTTGGTATGCTGACCATCTGCGGCCTGTTGCTCGGCGTCATTATGCTGCTCACCGGAATGGGCTACTGGTGCATCCCCACCGGCCTGATTTTTGGATTGATCTCTGATTTCATGATGAAGGGCTGCGGCTACAAAAACGCCAAGCGCGAAGTCCTGATCCACGGCGTTTTCTCCATGTGGGTGATCGGCGCGTTCATCCCTATTGTTGTGACACGGGATGCTTACTATCAAAATCTCCTTCCCGGCTATGGACAGGAATATGCAGATACGCTCATGGCCTATATGCCGGACTGGATTTTGCCGGTGCTTCTGGCGGCGGCCTTTGTCAGCGGACTGGTGGGCGGCCTGATTGGGCGCAAACTTTTCAAAAAGCACTTTGAACGGGCGGGCATTGTATCATGAGCCGCGAACTTCTTGCCAGTCAGAAAAACCACAGTGGGATTGTTTTAGATCCTCGCACAAAATTGGCGGTGCTGACCACCATAGCCGTTTTCATTTTGGGCGGCTCGTATGAAGGCGTCATGCAGTATTACATCATCGTGCTGGCGGCGATCCCCCTGCTGCTTCTGCTCTCGGCAGGAAAATGGAAAGGCGCTGTCCTCTATCTCCTGATTTTTGGGGGAAGCCTCTGCTTGGAACTGTTTGGACTATCCTATCTGACCGGGGTTGCAAATTTTATCGCGGTTGCCATTGTGGGGCTGTTCCTCCGGTTTACGCCGGGAATTGTCATGGGGTACTTCGTAGTCACGACCACAACCGTCAGCGAATTCGTGGCCGCTATGGAGCGGCTTCACCTGCCGCAGCAGATCACAATCCCCATGTCGGTCGTGTTCCGCTTTTTCCCGACGGTTGCAGAAGAATGGAGCGCCATTGGGGACGCCATGCGGATGCGCGGCGTCCGCTTTGGCGGTGGAAAGGCCGGCTCTATTCTGGAATACCGCATGGTTCCCATGATGATCTGCTCTGTCAAGATTGGAGAAGAGTTGAGTGCGGCGGCACTGACCCGCGGTCTGGGCGGACCGGTCAAGCGGACCAACATCTGTAAAATCTGGTTTCGCGCACAGGACATTGTGTTGCTCCTGATCTGCCTTGGGGCATTTGCCGCGCAAGTCTATGTGTGGGCTGCAAGGGGGTGAATGCCATGATTGCGTGCAGAGATGTGTCGTTTTCCTATCCGGCAAGCGGCCCTGTGGATGGGGAATGTCTGACGGAAGGGGCGCTGAAGCATATCACCTGTACGATTGAGGACGGCTCCTTTGTTCTTCTCTGCGGGGCCTCCGGCTGCGGCAAGACGACCTTGACCCGTCTGCTGAACGGACTGATCCCCCATTACCACGAGGGAACTTTTACAGGCTCGGTCTATCTGGGCGGGAAAGATACCCGCGATCTGTCGCTCTTTGAGATTTCCCAAATGGTAGGCTCTGTGTTCCAAAATCCACGCTCCCAGTTTTTCAATGTGGATACGACCAGCGAGCTGGCCTTTGGCCCGGAAAATCACGGATTGCCCGAGAAGGCTGTCCGTGAGCGGGTCCGCCTGGTGGCGGAGCAGCTGAGGCTGGAATCCCTGCTTGACCGGAGCATCTTCTCCCTCTCCGGCGGGGAGAAGCAGAAAATCGCTTGTGGGTCGGCGGCTGCCATCGACCCGGATATTTATGTCCTGGATGAGCCGTCCTCCAATCTGGACGCCTACGCGATTGCGGATTTCCGAAAACTGCTCATGCGCCTAAAGGCCCAGGGAAAAACCATCGTTATTTCGGAACACAGGCTCTACTACCTGCGAGATCTGGCCGACCGTGTCCTCTATATGAAAGATGGAGAGATCCGAGGCGACTATACCGCCGCAGAATTCCAAAGCCTGCCCGCAGAGCGACGGGAGCAAATGGGCCTGCGCCCACTGGACCTGAACGACCTAAAGGGGATAGCGCTGCCTCACGGCCGGACCGGGGACTCCGAATGGAAAATCCGGCAGTTCTCCTTTGCCTATAAGCATCAGCCGGAAACCCTGCACATTGACGAGGTGGAATTCCCCTTTTGCGGTGCAACCGCAATCATTGGGCATAACGGAGCGGGAAAATCCACCCTGTCCCGCTGCCTGTGCGGGCTGGAAAAGCGGTGCGGCGGCACTGTGCAGGAACAGGGCAGGATTTATTCCAGAAAAGAGCGGCTGAAGCTCTGTTATATGGTGATGCAGGACGTAAACCACCAGCTTTTCACAGAAAGCGTGTTGGATGAAATATGTCTGAGCATGAGAACAGAGGACCGTGCAAAAGCGGAAGCTGTGCTGGCTGAGATGGACCTGCTCCCATATCGGGAGCGACATCCCATGGGGCTGTCCGGGGGACAAAAGCAGCGGGTGGCCGTCGCCTCCGCGATTGCATCAGAACGGCCGCTGATCGTATTTGATGAGCCCACCAGCGGGCTGGACCTGTTTCACATGCGGCAGGTGGCGGAGGTGGTGAACAGAATTACAGAACAAGGAAGAACTGCGGTTGTGGTGACGCACGACCCGGAATTTATTTTGCGGTGCTGTAAGTTTGTTATCCACATGGAGCACGGTAAGATTCAGGAAAGCTACTCCCTCTGCGAGCCGGAGGGCAGGGAACGCCTGTTGCGCTTTTTTCTGAACGAGATGGGATAGGAGGCAAAATGAAACTTCACGCGTCGGGCGAGGACTACCTGGAGGCCGTGCTGGTGCTCCAAAAGGAAAAGGGCATGGTGCGCTCCGTGGATGTGGCCCGGCACATGGAGGTGTCCAAGCCCAGCGTGTGTCATGCGGTGACGACCTTGAAAAAAGGCGGCTTCCTGACGATGGATGAAGACTTCTCCCTGCACTTGACTGATATAGGCCGGGAGGTAGCCGAGCAGACCTATGAGAAACACTGCTTCTTTACTCGCCAGCTTGTCGCGGCCGGGGTCGATCCCCAGACCGCGGAACGGGAGGCCTGCCGGATGGAGCACACCATCAGCCAGCGGTCCTTTGAATTGTTAAAAGGAGCGGTAGAGCCGGAATGACCGGTAAGCAGTCAGAAGAAAGGGAGGACCCCGCGTGGGGAAATTGCTGATTTTATCCGTCACCAATGGCGAGGAACAAATTCTGGATAGGATCAAGGACTTCCTGGCGGAAGAGCCTGGAATCGAGATTGTGGAGCCGCCCGCCACGAAGCATATCCTCACCTTTCTCGGCCTGGAACTCCACCTACGCAAGCAGACGGTAAAGTGGCGGGGCCAGCCTCTCCACCTTACGCACCTGGAGTTCTTCACGCTGGCGTATCTGGCCCGACATCCCGGCTGGGTCTTCACGCAGGAACAGATCTATGAGGCCGTATGGCATGAGTTCCCGGAGGACTGCGGCGCGGCCGTGGTCAATATCATCAGCCAGCTCCGCCGGAAGATGGGACCGGGAAATCCGATCCGTACCGTCCCCCACAGCGGCTATAAGTTTGAGCTGCCTCCATAACCTGAGAAGCCTTTTCCGAAAAAACGCAGTTATCCTTGATGGGTAACTGCGTTTTTTGTGCAGGCAGAGATTTGTAACTGATTCCATGCAGTAAAAATTCAGAGCATAGCCTGATAAAGCTCGTTTCAAAGATATGCAGCAGACCAGAAAACAGGTTCCTGATCCAGTTATCCTTCGTCGCAAGAATGCCCTGATTGCATTTTCTGCAAACGGAAAGCGGAGGACCGACTGCTTAGACTGTTGCTTGACTATATTGGCAATCAGCCATTCAAAAGGAACCCAGCCTGTGGTTCACCAGAATAAATTGTACCGGACATTTCTATCACTTCCAAGTGCATGACATCCTGAATGAGAATATATTTGTTGTCCGCAAGCGCCAGATGTAGTATATTGTGGTTAGCAATAGCAAACCGATGGCATGGGGGACAGATCAATGGAAATAAAACAACTGGAGAGCTTTGTGACTGCCTGCGAACGCGGAAGCCTTTCGCAAGCGGCGGCTTGTATGTACACCACGCAGCCAAATGTCAGCAAAACCATCCGAACCTTAGAGCATGAACTGGGGCGGCCCCTTTTGGTCCGGAGCGGGAAAGGCGTACAGCCTACGGTTTATGGAAAGAACGTGCTGGAGTATGCGAAGCTGATTCTGAGAGCAACGGCTACGATCTCCTCTCTGGCCGTGCCGGATGAGCAGAACGGTCTGCGGCTGTCGGCATATCCCAGCAACATGGTGTCCCGCCTTTTGGTAGACTTTTACAAAACCTGGGGGTCTGGAATCCATATTGAGCACCACGAGGGCACCGTGGAGGAGATCACCGACCATGTCCACCAAGGAATTTCTGAAGTTGGAATCGTATATGTGGCGCAAAAGCAGGTGCCTACATTTCAGCACATTCTTCTCCACAAGAAATTGGAGTTTATTCCGCAGAGTGAAAAGAGCATCTGTGTCTACGTAGGACCTCAGCACCCACTGTATCATGCGGACAGTGTGGACTTTTCAGATCTTCCAAATCTGAAATTCATGCGTGGAGTACGGGATTTCTTTTCTATGGAACATCATCTTGAAACGGTGAGCATGGGGGTCATTGACCAAAGCGTTATGAAGCACGTGATATACAGCGACAGCGACCACTCGATCATCAATTTCCTGCTCCATACGGATGTTTGCAGTCTGGGCCTGAATTTTATGCACCGCCCCTATGAGCAATATGACATCAAACCGCTGGCCATCAACGGATGCGAGCCGTTTCTTCAAATCGGCTATGTGCGGGACCCGGAGCGTCCGCTCTCGCCGCAGGCCTCCTGGCTGACAGAGCGCTTTGGAGAAATGCTGTAAAAGGCATAACAAATTGTTATGGGGTTCCATGAAAAATTGGCCTCTGGTAAGTCTTGGCTAACTGCTGTAAAATGAAAAACCATAGCGCAAGACTGTAATATTTAGGACTGGAGGCTTTTATGAAAAGAAGGATTTTTTCTGTGCTGTTGAGCAGCGCCCTGCTGTTGACGGCGCTCGCCGGCTGCGGACAAGGGGGCGAAGCGGCTCCAAGCGGAAGCTCGTCCGACGCAGACAGTGAAACGGGTACGCGGGATGAGCTGATATTTGTCAACTACCGGGATATCCGGGATCTGAACCCTCACCTGTACGCCGGTGAGATGTACGCCCAGAGCATCCTTTACGACACCCTGGTGAGCAATACGGAAGACGGCTATGTGGGCTGTCTGGCGGAAGACTGGACCATCAGCGATGACGGCCGGATTTATACCTTCAATATCCGGGACGGCGTAACCTTCTCCGATGGAACGCCCTGCGACGCCAACGCCATTCTGGCCAACTTCAACGCCATCTTGGAGAACCGTGAGCGCCACACCTGGCTGGAGATGATGAATCTGCTGGTCGGTGTGTCCGCTCCGGACGAGGATACCTTCGTCATTGAGATGAGCGAGCCGTACTACCCCATGCTCACCGAGCTGGCTTGCATCCGTCCGTTCGCAATGATTTCCCCTAACTGCATGATCGACGGCAGCACGATGAACGGTGTCAACGGCTATATCGGGACAGGCCCCTATGTGCTCACGGACTTTGTCACTGACGAGTACGCCGTTTTTGAGCGCAACGAGAATTATTGGGGTGAGGCGCCCGCAATTCAGAAGATCACCGTCAAGGTCATCCCCGACAACCAGACGCGCATTATGGCCCTGGAGAATGAGGAGATCGACCTGATTTTCGGCAAGAACATGCTGGACGCTGATGCCATCAGCCAGTATGTGGACAGTGACCGGTTCACCGTAAGCCTGTCTGACCCCACCTCCACCCGGCATATTGTGCTGAACACCACCCACGATATTTTGGGAGACACAGCGGTGCGAAAGGCGCTCCAGCACGCCACAAACCGGCAGGCCATCTCCGAGGGTATTTTCTACGGCCTGGAACCGGCAGCGGATACCCTTTATTCCCCAACCGTTCCCTACTGTGATGTGGATTTGGAGCCCTATGCCTACGACACCGAGGAAGCGGCCCGCCTTCTGGACGAGGCCGGCTGGGTTATGGGAAGCGACGGGGGCCGCTCCAAGAATGGGCAGAAACTGGAACTGGACCTCCTCTACAATAGCGACAGCGTTACTGAGAAGACCATTTCTGAGTATCTTCAGAGTGAGTATTTGAAACTGGGCATCTCCCTGAACATCCACGGCGAGGAAGAACAGTCCTATCGTGACAATATGAAGGCCGGTAATTTTGATATGGTGTTCAACATCTGCTGGGGTATGCCTTATGATCCCCAGTCCTCTCTGGCCGCTATGAGGGCCCCAGTGTATGGAGACTATGCCGCACAGCAGGGACTGGAGGACAAGGCAGAGATTGATCAGGCCATCACGGATATCCTCACCTCCACCGATGAGGCAGAACGTCAGGAACTGTATGACTTTGTTCTGACCCGGCTCCATGAGGATGCTGTCTACATTCCCCTGACCTACGAAACCAACAAAGCCCTTTATACCTCGGAACTGAAGGGGGTCCACTTCGGCACCGACCAGTATGATGTGGATTTCGCAAGCATGTACTTCGAGTAATCGTTGATGGCATCGGGGCCGCTTCTTTGGAGGCGGCCCTTGTGCTGAATTGCCTTCGCTCGCGGGGGTGTTCACACTTTCCACAGGTGCGAAGCACGTAAGAAGCACGCGTGCGCGGGCTCCGCAAAATAGAGTTTAAGTTTTGCAACTATGCAAAAAAGAAAGGGGCATCTATGAAGCGCTATGTAATCCGCCGGCTGCTGATGGCAATCCCCCTGCTGCTGGCGATTTCCTTTGTCTGTTTTGTGTTCATCAACCTGATCCCCTCAAATCCGGCGGAGGTCGTCCTCCGAATCCAGCAGACGCCCATTATCACTGATGAGGCGATTGCGGAGATGGAGGAGGCGCTGGGTCTGAACAAACCTTTTCTGGTGCGGTATTTTGACTGGGTCCTGGGCTGTCTCCAGGGGGATTTCGGCATCAGCTATGTCAATCCCGCCCGCACAGTCGCCGGAGAACTGGCCCGCTGCCTGCCCGCCACGCTGCAGTTGGCGGCGGCCTCGTTTGTGATCGTGCTGCTGCTGAGCATCCCTATCGGCTTCCTCTGCGCTGTGTACAAGGATGGCTGGTTTGATAAGATTATGCGGGGCCTGGTCTTTATCTCCACGGCCATGCCTGCCTATTGGGTTGGGCTGCTCCTGATGTGGGGGATCAGCGTCAAGCTGGGTCTGCTGCCGACCAACGGAAACGGTACCTGGCAGCATATGATACTGCCTGCCTTTACCGTGGCGCTCAGTTACATCTCTACCTATATCCGGCTCATCCGCAATAATATGCTGGAGAATATGAAGCAGGATTATGTGCTCTACGCCAATGTCCGCGGCCTGCCCCAGCGCTCCATCTGGGTGAAACATGTGCTCAAAAATTCCATGCACACCTGCATCGTGGCCATGGGTATGAGCATCCCCCAGATGATTGCCGGCACCATCGTGGTGGAGAACGTGTTTTCCTGGCCGGGGCTGGGGACGCTGTGCATCAGTTCCATCTTCAATCGTGATCTGCCGGTCATCCAGACTTATGTGCTGTTCATCGGCGTATTGTTCGTGGTATTCAATCTGGTGTTCGACATCCTTCAGACCGTGTCCGACCCCAGACTGAGAAAGGAGAGCTGAGCCATGGGAAAACGCTTTCTGCACAACCGTGCCGCTGTGGTGACGGTGGCTTTCGTCCTCCTGATCGCGCTGATCGGCATTCTTGCCCCGCTCCTGGCGCCGCATGATCCCTATGTTACGGATATCCTCAACAAATTCGCGCCGTACAGCCTGGAGTACCCATTGGGCACAGACCATCTGGGCAGGTGCGTCCTCTCCCGCCTGATTTACGGCATCCGGCCAACGCTGGGACTTGCCCTTCTGACCATGCTGGGGACCATCGCACTGGGCGCGCTGCTGGGCGTTATGGCCGGCTACTTCCGGGGCGTGGTGGAAGAGGTCATCATGCGGGTGGTGGACGTGATGCTTTCCTTCCCCAGCCAGATCATGGTGTTCGCCGTGGTGGGCCTTCTGGGGATCAATGTCCAAAATGTCATCATTGCCAATGTGTTCATCAAATGGGCGTGGTATGCCCGCATGATCCGAACCGGTGTCATGCAGTACCGGGACCGGAACTTTGTTCAGTTCTCCCGGTGCGTGGGAATGCCGGAGCGGTTCATCCTGTTCCGACACCTTCTGCCGTCTATTACCTCTGATCTTGCGGTGCTGGCCTCTCTGGATGTGGGCTGGGCCATTATCAATATCTCTACCCTGTCCTTCCTGGGGCTGGGCGTGCAGGCCCCAACCCCGGAATGGGGAGCCATGCTCAACGAGGCGAAGGATGTACTTACCAGTAATCCAACCCAGATGATCGCGCCTGGTATTGCCATCGTGGTTCTGGTGTGCTGCTTTAATCTGATGGGCGACGCCCTGCGGGATGTGCTGGACCCCAAGGAGGTGGAAAAATGACCCCGGTTCTGGAATTGCAAGATCTCCATGTTCTGCTCTGCACACACCGGCATCAGGGGGTGGAGTTGGTGAAGGGAGTTTCCTTCTCGGTATATCCTGGGGAGTGCCTTGGAATCCTTGGGGAGTCCGGAAGTGGAAAATCCATGTCTATGAAAGCGGCGATGGGCCTTTTGGATCATAGCTTCCACGTGCTTGGAAGTGCCAAATTCCAGGGAGAGGAGCTGCTGGGGAGAAGTGATGAAGAACTGCGCCGTCTAAGAGGCGGTCAGGTAGGCATCATCCTTCAAAACCCGATGACCTGTTTTGATCCTCTCTACCGGATCGGAGCCCAGATTGCCGAAACCTTTGCGGCCCACAATGATTGGAGCAAGGCGGATATCCGCCAGCGTTCTCTGGAGATGCTGGAGAAAATGCGGATTCGTAATCCGGAGGAGGTGTTGGAGAAGTACCCGCATCAGCTCTCCGGCGGAATGCTTCAACGGATTATGATTGGCATTGCGACCTCTATGAAGCCGTCCCTTCTGATCGCGGACGAACCTACCACAGCTATTGACGCCATCACTCAATTTGAGATCCTGGACGAATTGCTGCGGATCAAGCAGGAACACCAGACAGCGATGGTCTTTATCTCCCATGACTTGAATGCGATTTCCCGTGTGGCAGACCGGATCGTAGTCCTCAATCAGGGGCTTGTGGTGGACCAAGGCGATTTCCAACACATTCTTCACCATGCAACCGATTCCTATACCAAGCTGCTGGTGGAAAAGCGGACGGATGTGATGCGCCGATACAGCCAGGTGCTGGGAGGAAAGGAGCGTGTCTATGCTTGAACTGAAAAATATCTGCGTCAGTTTCCGAAGCGAGCGTCAGGACAAGGTGTTCGGACATACCCGTCAGCAGGTGCTCTTTGATGTGTCCCTGAACGTAAAAAGAGGGACCTGCCTCGGTATTTTGGGAGAGTCCGGCAGCGGAAAATCCACTATGGGCCGGGTGCTTTGCGGGCTTCTGAAACCGGACAGCGGCGAGGCGATTCTGGACGGCGTATCGGTCTACGCCTCCCGAGCGGGCCGGCGGAACCTGCAGAACAAGCTCAGTGTGGTATTTCAAGACTACACAACCTCTGCCAATCCCCGTTTCCGTGTCAAAGACATCATCGGCGAGGGCCTGACCGTCCGGGAGCGCCGGGAGGGGGGCCGGCTGGAGCGAAAGAAGGAAATGGCCGCCCTTCTGGAACTGGTGGGACTCCCTGCTGATTTTGCGGGCAGATTTCCCCACGAGCTCTCCGGCGGCCAGCTTCAGCGGGTGTGCATCGCCAGGGCAGTGGCCTGTAAGCCAGAGGTCATCCTCTTTGATGAGGCGATCTCCTCCCTGGATGCGCATACCCAGGTCCAGGTAATGGATCTGCTGCGGGATCTGAAGGAAAAGCTGGGGCTGACCTATGTATTTATCACCCACGACCTGACCTCGATCACATATCTCTGTGACGATGTGCTGTTCCTCTATCAGGGCCGTGTAACAGAATATTTGCCCGTCAGCCGCATCAGCGAGACTAAGGATGAGTACGCCCGGCGGTTGCTGGAGTCCATTGTGGTATTTGACACCGAGACTTCGGAGGTGGACGTATGATTTTTTGTGGGATAACACTTTTGCCTGGTGAGCGAAAAAACGTACCGCTCCCGGTACCGGATGCTCCGTCCCTGAATGCGCTCTGCCTGTGCGGTGCCGCCCCGGGCAAGACGCTGGTGGTCACGGCAGGGGTCCACGGCTGCGAGTATGTGGGAATTCAGGCCCTGCGCCGTCTGGCGGCGGACCTGGATCCGGCGAGGCTGTCGGGGAACGTCATCCTACTGCCGCTGGCAAATCCCAGTGCTTTTTATGCCGGAGCCAAACAGGTGGTGCCGGAGGACGGCGTCAATTTGAACCGAGCCTTCCCCGGCAACTCTGCGGGCCCCCTTTCCGCTCGATTGGCCTTTGCCCTGGAGGCGGCTTTATACCCGGAAGCCGATCTGCTGGCAGATCTCCACAGCGGAGACTGCAGCGAAACGCTTCATCCATTGGTGTTCTTCCCGGCAGCAGGGAAGAAAATGGTCAACCAAGTCTCACTGGATGCCGCCAAGGTCCTGACGGTACCCTACCGGGTCCGCTCCACCGCCAAGAACGGGCTTTACAGCTGGGCGGTGCAAAGAGACATTCCCGCACTGCTGATTGAGAGGGGCGGGCAGGGGCTTTGGTCTGAACAGGAGGTGGACGCCTGCTGTGAGGACGTCCGCTCCCTGTTGCGCCATCTGGAGATTATGCCCGGAGGGAACCCGCCGCGGGATCAGCTGGAGATCACAGAAACCTTCTATGCAGAAGCTGAGTCGGAGGGATTTTGGTATCCGGCAGTAGGTTTAGACCAACGGGTCCGAAGGGGAGAACTGCTCGGACACCTGGAGGCACTGTCTGGTTGCCGCTTACAAGAGGTTCGGGCCGAGTTTGACGGCATTGTCCTTTACTACACAATCGCCTTGGGCGTCCGGGCGGGAGATCCGCTGATCGCATATGGCCATCCGTAAGGAATTCTGGCGGCTGGCCTGGCCCGCCGCGGCAGAGGGCCTGTTGCTGATGCTGCTCACCGCCGCCGACCTGCTGATGGTTTCCGCTCTGGGAAACACAGCGGTGGCGGCGGTCAGTATTTTTTCCCAGCCCCGTATGGTGATCCTCTGCGTAACCCGCTCCTACTCTGTTGCACTGAGCGCCTATGTTGCCCGCCGGCGCGGCAAGCATCCGGATGAGTCCCTGACCTCCTGTTCCCGCGCTTCGCTCATGCTGGGGTGCGGTCTCTCGATGCTGCTCCTGGTCGGGACCTGGATTGGAGCTGGCCCGCTTCTACGACTGGCCGGTGCACAGGATGACTATATCAACTTGGGGTTGCAGTATGCCTTTCCCACCCTGGTGAGTCTGGCGCTCTCCGGTCCGGCTATTGTCCTTCACGGCATCTTGGCGGGGCTTGGCGATACCAAAAGCGTGCTTGTGTCCAATGTGCTAGGCAACGGAGTCAATGTCGTGTTCAATGCGCTGCTGATTTACGGTCTGGGCCCATTCCCGCAATTGGGAGTTTTCGGCGCTGGGCTGGGAACTGCTATCGGTGCTGGCGCCACGCTGGTCTATACGCTGGCGCTTTTCTTACGGCGGCGGCATCCGGCCACTCTGCGGGGCAGAGGGGCCTGGCTGCCGGAACGGGAATACCTCTGCTCCCTGGCCCCCCTTGCCACGGGCACATTCCTGGAGCAGGCAGCGGAACGGTTTGGGATGTTCACATTTTCACGCCTGGTAGCAGACCTGGGCACAGCGGCGCTAAGCGTCCACAACATCTGTGGGAGCCTGTGCGACATTTACTATAGCTTCTCCCAAGGGCTTGGGAAGGCCAGCCTGGTTCAGGCCGGCCAGGCGTTGGGATCTGGAAGAACGTGCAACCTGAAACGGATCGGGGCCGTATCCCGCCGGGCGGCGCTTTGGACTGGGGGTGCGGCCACGCTGCTCTATTTGCTGCTCCGGTCACCCTTGCTTCAGTTCTACCATCTGGAGGGCAACGACCTGGCTCTGGGCTGTGAGATCATGATCTTTGTGGCTGCTGTCAATATTCCGGAGGCATGGGCTATGGTCCATGCGGGTCTGCTCCGTGGCTTGGGGCATACCAGTTTTGTGGCCCTCTATTCTCTTATCAGCATCGCAGTGGTGCGGCCGATCCTTACCTTCTTCCTGGTTTACGAACTTGGTCTTGGATTATACGGAGCATGGATTGCCCTCACTCTCGACCAAACGACAAGAGCGGTCTGTTCCATGCTGGGATCGCGGCAGACGATCCGTATCAAGATGAAGGACAGCTCAAATTCATGATTGCCCTAATACTATCGTGGCATGGATGAGGACTTCTCTCTGCGCTTGACCGATATAGGCCGAGAGGTAGCCGAGCAGACCTATGAAAAACACTGCTTCTTTACCCGGCGGCTTATTGCGGCCGGGGTCGATCCCCAGACCGCGGAACGGGAGGCCTGCCGGATGGAGCACACCATCAGCCAGCGGTCCTTTGAATTGTTAAAAGGGGCGGTGGAGCCGGAATGACCGGTAAGCAGTCAGAAGAAAGGGAGGACCCCGCGTGGGAAAATTACTGATTTTATCCGTCACCAATGGCGAGCAACAAATTCTGGATAGGATCAAGGACTTCCTGGCGGAAGAGCCTGGAATCGAAATCGTGGAGCCGCCCGCTACGAAGCACACCCTCACCTTTCCCGGCCTGGAGCTGCACCTGCGCAAGCAGACAGTAAAGTGGCGGGGCCAGCCTCTCCACCTTACGCACCTGGAGTTCTTCACGCTGGCCTACCTGGCCCGGCACCCCGGCTGGATTTTCACGCAGGAACAGATCTACGAGGCTGTGTGGCATGAGTTTCCGGAGGACTGCGGCGCGACCGTGGTCAATATCATCAGCCAGCTCCGCCGGAAGATGGGACTGGGCAACCCGATCCGTACCGTCCCCCACAGCGGCTATAAGTTCGAGCTGTCTCCCATAACCTGAGAAGCCTTTTCCGAAAAAATGCAGTTATCCTCTATGGGTAACTGCGTTTTTTGTATAGGCAGAGATTTGTAGCTGATAAAAAGGAAAGGTATGTGATTGACGCTCCACAGCTTGCGTGTTATACTTCGGTTAGCGGCGGCAAACTATATAGGAACGCTAATTTACAATCAGGGAAATGGAGGAACGATATGCGTTTAGGCTCTTTTCAGCTTCCAAATGGTGCAAGCCTGTCCTATGCGGAATACGGGACATCAACGGGCAATCCGGTACTCTTGTTTCACGGCTTGGTGGGAAGCATATGTTCAGAGGGAATGGAGGAGTCTCTTTGCGGACTGCCCGTGAGGGTAATCGCTCTTGCCCGCCCTGGTTATGGAGCCTCCGACTATTTCGATATGGACTGCGTAGCCGACTGGGGCCGGCTGCTGGCTGAATTTTGGGATCACTTGGAACTCTGGAGCTTTGACATCGTGGGTATCTCCGCCGGCGCGCCTTATGCGTATAGTCTGGCGGCCCTCTATCCTGACCGAATTGGCACGCTCTATATCAACAGCGGCATACCTGCGGTCTGCTTCCCAAATGTTCTGGCGCAATATCCGGCTCAGGATGCGGCGCTTTATCGTGCGTTCCGCGGTATGTCACGGCAAGAGGCGGGGCAGGCTTTATATGACAGTTATCTTCCCCTCTTTCCCGAGGCGGCCTTGCAGAGTCGGGATTTTCGGGACTCTATGGGTAGTGATCTCCGGAATATCGGTCAGGAAGCCAAGCTCCAGGAAGCACCTTGGGGATTTAAGCTGTCTGAGGTGCGGTGTCCGGTTGTATTGCTTCATGGAACAGCCGATTCCGAGGTGCCTTACAGTGCCATGGAGGAGACTGCCAAAGAACTTCCTCATGCCCGCATTATCAAACTGGAGGGGGAAGAGCACGCATCCCCCGCAATCACGGACAGACTGATGGAGGAATTACTCCAGCAAGACAAGGTATGAGCAGGTTATTCAGGAGGGATAGCAGTGGGCGGATTTTTTACCAACACCCGAAAGCCGGAGGGCTTGGGTGGGAGGCTGATGGTCGCCATGATGAACTGGGGACACGCTCCAGTGGCCCGCTGGGGGCGGAGCTTCCTGAGACTGAAAGCAGGAGCCACCATACTGGACCTTGGCTGCGGCGGTGGAGCCAATCTGGCCGTCCTGCTGAAGCTGTGTCCAGACGGCACAGCCGTGGGTCTGGATTACTCCTCCGTCAGCGTGAAAAAAGCGAGCGCTGTAAATTGCCGAGCCATCGCAGAGGGACGGTGCCAGGTAATCCAGGGGGATGTGCAGGAACTGCCTTTTGCAGATGACTCCTTTGAGCAGGTCACGGCATTTGAAACCATTTACTTCTGGCCCAATTTGGAGGAGGCCTTTCAGCAGGTGTTCCGAGTGCTGAAACCCGGCGGAAGTTTTCTTGTCTGCAACGAGTCAAACGGAGAAGACCCCAAACAGGAGAAATGGTGTGACATCATCGGCGGCATGACCATCTACACCGGCGAACGGCTCTTCGAGTTGCTCTGGGCAGCGGGATTTATTCAAGTCGAGATCCATCAGAGAGAGGATCGGAACTGGCTGTGTGTCACAGCCCAAAAGCCATAGGTATGGACCACACATAAAGCAGGCTAAGACAAGGCCAGCAGGCAGATACAAAATAAAAACGGCGCTTTGGTGTGAGTGATATGTACCCCCTTTACTGGACACCCAGTAGGGGGGGTATTATTATGCGGTACACGTATGAGTACAAAAGGAAATGTGTAGAACTGTATCGAGAAGGAAAATGGCCAGAAACGCCGGAAGGTGTTAGCGATAAATCCTTTCGGGATAAAGTGAGACTATGGGTAAGAGCAGAGGATAGCCGCGGTCCAGAAGCACTGAAACACAAAAATTTCAACAGGAACTGGACACCAGAAGAACGGCTGGAACTAGTATCCCAAGTAATGTCCGGAAAATCCTGTGTGTCAGTGGCAATCGAGGCCGGTATTCAAGATAGACTATTGTATCAATGGGTTCAAAACTATAAAACAAAGGGGTATAATGGCCTGGTAGAAATGAAAAAAGGTCGTCCAAGTAAAGGGGTACCCCAAATGAAAAAGGAAGAAGCAAGGCCACTGAATGAATCCGAACGAGAAGAATTGATCCGGCTTCGGGCAGAAAACGAGTATATAAAGGAGGAGAATGAAGTTATAAAAAAAGAGATCGCCTTGAGAGAAGAGAGGCACGCAGCGCAACTCAAGGCGAGAAAGCAGCGATCATCAAAGAGCTGCGTGAAAAAGGATACCAATTGAATATCTGTTGAAATCTATGCAGATGGCACGGTCTACCTATTATTTTGAGTTGAGCAAGGCCGATCAAGTTGCTGTTCGAAACCATTGCTTGGCAGATGAAATCAAAGACATTTTCTCACAGCATAAAGGCCGCTACGGTGTGCGAAGAGTATATCAGGAACTGATAAAGCGCGGCCACAAGGTCAATCATAAGCGGGTACAACGGCTTATGCACACTATGGGGTTGGCAGGAAAGCGCCCAAAGGAAAAGTATCATTCCTACAAGGGAGAGGTCGGCAAGGTTGCTGAGAATATCCTTGACCGGGATTTCAGCACGACAGCTCCTATGCAAAAATGGACTACCGATGTATCTCAGTTCGGTTTTTCGTGGGGGAAGTGTTATCTCTCTCCCATACTCGACATGAACACAAACGAAATCATTTCTTATGATTTATCTCAAAGTGCCAATATGGAACAGATCCAGAGAATGTTGGCCGGCGCCTTTACGAAGTTTCCCTCTGTAGATGGCCTGATCTTTCACTCTGATCAAGGGTGGCAGTACCAGCACGTGTACTTCAGGCAGGCACTTAAAGATCACAAAATCATTCAATCCATGTCAAGGAAGGGCAACTGTTACGACAATTGCATCATGGAGACCTTCTTTGGACGGATGAAAAACGAGATGTTCTACGGGCATGAAAAAGAGTATTCCTCTTTTGAAACATTTGCCAAGGCTGTTGACGGCTACATAAATTACTACAACAACGAAAGAATCCAAGAGAAAACAAAATGGATGCCTCCTACAAAATTCAGAGAGGCATCCATGTGCACCTAATTCAATTTTTTATGTGTCCAGAATTCTGGGTACATATCAGAGCGGTAATGCCCTCAAAGCGCCGTTTATTTTTTATCTGGAATGTGACGAAGAACATCTTCGACCCTGCAAGAAAGAATGTTGCAAAGGTCATTCAGCGTTGCGGTTGAAATATTTCGGTTTTGCTTCAAAGAATCCAATGTCCCCTTGCTGAAGGAATAGTCCTTTATTAAAGAGTAAGTTGTAATTCCCTTTCGACGCATAGTGTTCCAGAGCGGGTCGTAAGTAATAATAGAAACCACCCCTTTGTGATTTCTATTATATTTGACATGCTGCCTCTTGAATATTCCCGTTATCTCGGGTATAATATCTTAATTACACAATTTCATGCCTGTTAATTCTTCTCATTCAAGCGCCTGACCATCAACAAAACAGCTTCTAAATCCTGATCGTTCATCGACTTGATGCCATCTATGATCTCCTGCACCAAAATTGGATTTCGATATTCCGCTTCCTCATCGAAAAACAAACGGGGCGTGATACCGAGCGTGTCAATCAAATAGAGCAATTCTTTCACAGATGGCTGGGAATACCCGGTGACAATGTTATGAATATAGTTCTTGCTATGCCCTAAATCATAACTTAACTGGTACTCGGAAACTCCCTTTTTTACCCGTAATTCTGTAATACGGTTTCTGATAAAGTCCATCTCCATATACGATTCCTCCACCACCATTTTCCCCATGGTACACTTTTGTGGTGTGACATTAGGGTACGGATGGTGTGCTTTTTTATGCAGTAGCACTTTATTGGTGTTGTAATTGGGTAAAATGCCACACGGGAAAAGAGAGAAACGCATGGATAGAGAAAAAGAATCGCCCCCGGAGAGGCTACCGTTCTGTTTGGACGACACAGTTGGTGAAATCGTAAGGGCAAGCCAGGAGTGTCCTGGCGTCTACTATATCGCAGCCAGAAAACAGGACGGCAAGTTTTTGGCAGATGAATACTATGTGGTGGAAAAATCCTCGCCAGCCATATCAAAAGAGGCTATGGCATATGGGAGGATGCCTGAAGAGGACTCCCGTGTGCTGCTCTATTCGTTTGCGGAAGAGCGGCGGGGATATAAAATCATTGAGTATGAGATCTACCGGTACCAGGTCCGGCACGGAATATATGCAGACGGACAGACCTCGCTTCGTGATATTGCTTTTTACAATATGGAGTATCATCCGGAATACTTTGGACCTTACCCAGCGCCCCTTGCCACACCGCGGGGCCGCACTGCACGCTACAAGCCGCTGATGAACGGGATCTTCTGGATCGAAACAGGCACAGGAGAGGAAGTCCTCGCTGTCTGCTATCCTATTTGGAACTGCGACTTCTCAGAAACCGTATTAAAGCAATCGGAGCAGACCGAAGAGGATGTGCGGGAAGGAATTGACAACACCTTGGGGTATCTGTTCTTTTCCAAGCGGGCCAGCAGCCTCGCCTTGTTTGAACTATGGGGGCAGTACGAGGAGTTAAGGGCTGGCGGCCTAATCGACTACCCCGCATTGATGAACTATATCTGGGCCCATTTCCCGGAGTACGCCGCCACATACAATATACAGAATCAGATGGGGATGCACGATACCTTCGGCCTGCTGATGAACGCGCTTGGGACGGAGGTGGAATTGCAGAACAACCCGAACAAGGTAATTGCAATGTCAAAAGCCGCCGGGCTTGATTTCCTGAATTTCTAATGGGGCTACAAATGGACGGATCAGGTGGAACAATGAACTGGGATCAAAATAAAGAACTGGTAGAGCAAATCCTTCGCACCGGCATGTATGCAAAGCTGTATGATGAAGAAACAACATATGGGTACCTGACCTATTTAACCTACCGGGTGGAGGACGCGCTGTTCACCTGGAAAAAAGAAAGCGATGTGGACGGGTTTTGGGCCGACCTCACATGGGAGGAATATATCGCCTTTTTGCGGCGAGAAAAGTCATTGGTCCTGGCGGCACAAAGGGTGCTGCTCAACACCGTGATTGCGTTCCCTGCCTCCGCATTTGACTTTACATTGGAGGAAGCGGAAGTGGACTTTCCCGTAACGCGTTATGACAGCGCCGGGATGCTCCATATGGCAAAGCTCTATTCCTTCGAGAACTACACCTCAATCGTAGAGTTTCTGATGTTCCGAGCAGAGAGGGCATATTATCTGTTACGGAAAAAGCAGCGGGGCCCCCACTACACATGGGAGCTTTATATCGTGGAGCTGCTTCACAGCCAAAGGGAATTTGTAGACCCATTATCAAGGGCCTTCCGCAACGCACTGGCCCAACTGAACTTTCTCCCGGCGTGGCAGGTGATCTATCCAACTATTCAAGAGGCCACAGAAATAGAATGACATGAAAAGACCCCGCAGATTCGGTCTGCGGGGTCTTTCGCTCTCTTATTCTGAGCTCTCCTCTTGACAAATACAAACCATAGTGCTATATTCAAAACATCGTTATAAAACGGTGTTTTGAAAAAGGAGGAATGACAGTGGCAAAACAAAAGGCGGGTGTCTATGACAAGGTGCTGGAGTGTGCCAAGGAGGAGTTTTTGTCCAAGGGGTTTCTGGACGCTTCTCTGCGCACCATAGCTCAGGCGGCGGAAACCAGCACCGGCTCTATCTATACCCGCTTCGGGGATAAGGAGGGGCTGTTCCGGGCCATTGCGGAGCCGGTGGTGGATCAGTTCAAGGCTATGTTCCGCAGGGTGCAGGAGGATTTTCACCAGCTCAGTGAGGAGGAACAGCGTGCGGATATGGGACAGTACACCGCCCGCCACCAGGAGGAGATGCTGGACTACATCTACGACCACTTTGATGTGTTCCGCCTGTTGCTGGACGGGGCCCACGGCACCCGGTTTTCCTGCTTCCTGGACGAGCTGGTGGACATCGAGGTCGAGTACACCTACAAGTACATGGAGGTCATCGGCTGTGAGAGCGTCAAGTCCGGTCTGGTGACGGAGGAGTTCATCCATATCATCGTCACCGCCTACTTCAACGGCATGTTTGAGGTGGTGCGGCACAACATGGACCGTGCCGCCGCCCACCGCTATGTCAAGATGCTCAACCGCTACCACATGGCGGGATTCTCCACCGTGTTTGACCCTCAGCCCTGACAAGAGGCTGTGCCTTTGGGTGCAGCCCTCCCATTTGCGCAAAAGTTAGCGATCACTAACTAAAAAGGAGGAATTTATCATGAAACAACAAAGTCCCATGCTCCGTCTGTGGGAGCTGGGAGAGGGACAACAGGGCGGCCTGAAGCGGGCGGTCCTGTCCGCTGTGGTGGGGGTACTGTTTGGGATGCTCCCCTACTTTGCCGTGGCTCAGATCATTCTCGGCCTATTGTCTGGAAACCAGGAATCCTCGTTCTACCTGACCTGGTGCGCAGTGGCGCTCGTGGGCTTTTTGCTCCGGGCCACCCTGTATTCCCTGGCTCTATCCCAATCCCACAAGGCCACCTTTGCTATCCTGAAATCTATCCGGGAGAAAGTGCTGGAGAAACTGCCAAAGATGCCTCTGGGTACGATTCTGGACACCTCCAGCGGCCAGATGAAGCAGGTCATCGTAGATCAGGTGGAGAGCATGGAGCGGCCTCTGGCCCATCTTCTGCCGGAGATGACCGCCAATGTGCTGGGACCGGTGTGCATCTTGATCTATCTGTTCGTGCTGGACTGGCGGATGGCCCTTTTGAGTCTGGTGTCCATCCCGGTGGGCATGGCTTTCATGATGGCGGTCATGGCCGGCTACGGCAAGCAGTACGAGGGCTCGGTCAAAACCACCCAAGCCATGAACAGCGCCATTGTGGAGTACATCGGCGGCATTGAGGTCATCAAGGCGTTTAACCAGGGCAAGCAGTCCTATGCCCGCTTCTCCGACAGCGTAAAGGCCAACGCCTCCTACTTCTACCACTGGATGAAGAGCTGCCAGATGCCGGTCTCTTTGGCCCGTGCCATCTCGCCCACCACCATGATCACCATTCTGCCGGTGGGCTGGCTCCTCTATACCGGAGGGAGTTTGCCCATCGAGACCTTTATCACCACCATCGTCCTGCCCCTGGGCATTGCCGGGCCCCTGCTGGCCGCCATGGACTTTGTGGACAGTCTCGCCAAGGTGGGCACCATTGTGGGCTCGGTGGACGCCATTTTGAACGGAGCGGAGCAGGACCACGGGGAAACGCCAGCGGAGTTCCAGGGGCGGGGCATCCAGCTCTCCCATGTGTCCTTCGGCTACCACGCGGACAAGGAAGTGCTCCACGATGTATCTCTCACCATCCCCGCCGGGACCATGACCGCCTTTGTGGGGCCCTCCGGATCGGGCAAGTCCACCATCGCCAAGCTGATCGCCGGCTTTTGGGATGTGACCTCCGGCGCCATCACCCTGGGCGGGCAGGACTTGAATCGGGTCCCGCTGAAGCAACTCTACGACCAGGTGGCCTTTGTCTCCCAGGACAACTACCTCTTTGACGAGAGCATCCGGGAGAACATCCGCATGGGCCGCCCGGCGGCCACCGACGCAGAGGTGGAGGCCGTGGCAAAAGCCGCCGGGTGTGACGCCTTTATCCGCAGTCTGGAACACGGCTATGACACGGTGGTGGGCGGAGGCGGCGCCCATCTGTCCGGCGGCGAGCGCCAGCGTATCGCCATCGCCCGGGCCATGCTCAAGGACGCGCCCATTGTGGTGCTGGACGAGGCGACTGCCTACATAGACCCCGAGAACGAGGCCGTGGTCCAGCAGGCCGTGGGCAAGCTGGTGGCGGGAAAGACCGTACTGGTCATCGCCCACCGCCTCAGCACCATCACCGGCGCGGATCAGATCGTGGTAGTCAATGGCGGCCGCAGCCAGGATGTGGGCACCCACGGGGAACTTTTGAAGAACTGCCCGCTGTATCAGGAGATGTGGCGGGCGCATATGGGCGCAAAGGAGGGAGAGCAGGCATGATCGGTGTTTTGAAAAAAATCTGGGACTTTGCCGGAGAGGAGCAGGACAATATCCGGAAGTCCATGATTTTAGGTTTCTTTTACGCGGTGTTCCATATGTTCCAGATCGCGGCCATCTATGTGGTGGTGCTGGCCCTGGTGGGCGGCTCCACAGACTCCGCCCCGGCCTGGCAGGCGCTGGGGCTTCTGCTGGCCAGCATTCTGGGCCGGGCGGTCCTCAACCGCTTCAGCCAGCTCCAGCAGACCCACGCCGGCTACTTCATGGTGGCGAACAAGCGCATTTCCATTGGCGACAAGCTCAAGCGGGTCCCCATGGGCTATTTCAACGACCAGAGCTTGGGAGAACTCACCGGCATCACCACCACCGTTCTGGACGAGGTGGAGAGTACCGGCCCCATGGTGCTGGTCGGTATCCTGGGCGGCCTGATCAATTCCGCCGTCATGCTGCTGTGCGTCCTGTTCTGGGACTGGCGGATCGGCCTGCTGGCCCTGGCGGGGATGCTGGTGTATCTGGCCCTCCTCTCCGGAATGGAGAAGCAGTCCGCCAAGATTGCCCCCAAGCGCCAGCGGGACGAGGCCCGGCTGGTGGAGGCAGTGCTGGAGCAGCTCCAGGGCATGAGCGTCATCAAGTCCTTTAACCTGACCGGAAAGGGCGACAAGCGGGTGCGGCAGGCGCTGGAGGACAGCCGGGCGAACAATCTGGCGGTGGAGAAGCTGTTTACTCCCTATATCTGGGGCCAGGAGATGGTCCTCCACCTGTTCAGCGTTCTAATTCTGGCGGCGTCGGTGGGGCTGTGCCTGACGGGAGCTATGTCCCTCGCCAATGCGCTGATGGCGGTCATCGTCTCTTTCCTGATCTTCTCCCAGATCCAGTCCGCGGGCAGCGGCGTGTCCGCCCTGCGTCTGGTGGGCAGTTCCATCGACCACGCCAACCAGGTAGACGACATCCCGGAGATGGACCAGCGTGGCACGGCCATCCGTCCGGAGAGCCACGAGATTGTATTCGACCATGTGAACTTCTCCTATGGAAGCCGCCCCATCCTCAAGGATGTGTCACTGATCATCCCGGACCGGACCACCACCGCCATTGTGGGGCCCTCCGGCTCCGGCAAGACCACCCTCTGCAACCTGATCGCCCGGTTTTGGGATGTGGACGGCGGCCGTGTGACCATCGGCGGCCGGGATGTGCGGGAGTACACGCTGGAGTCCCTCATGGAGCAGGTGAGCATGGTGTTCCAGCGGGTGTACCTCTTTGCCGACACGGTGGAGAACAACATCAAGTTCGGCTGCCCGGGCGCTACCCATAAGCAGGTGGTGGAGGCCGCTAAAAAGGCGTGCTGCCACGACTTTATCTCCGCCCTGCCGGATGGATATAATACGGTAATTGGCGAGGGAGGAGCCACGCTCTCCGGCGGAGAGAAGCAGCGCATCTCCATCGCCCGGTGTCTCTTGAAGGACGCGCCCATCGTCATCTTCGATGAGGCCACGGCCAATGTGGACCCCGAGAATGAGGACCAGCTCCAAAAGGCTATGGAGGCCCTGACGCGGGAGAAGACCGTGCTGATGATCGCCCACCGGCTCAAGACGGTGCGGGGCGCGGACCAGATCCTGGTGGTGGACCAGGGCCGCGTCGTCCAAAAGGGTACCCACGACGAACTGATCCGGCAGGCGGGCATCTACCGGGATTTCGTCTCCGAGCGGACGGAGTCCAGCCGCTGGACACTCTGAGCGTATAGCAAAATTGAAAACGCGGTGCAGGATCAGAATGTCCGCACCGCGTTTTTGATTGCTGAATGCTCTCTTATTGGGTACACGGGGCGGGCGTTTCTAAAATGACCTGTGCATCTGTAATTTTATACACCTAAAAAGATTGATAGCAGCCACTATATTGACTATGATGTTCTATGCTGCTGCCTAATCAAATCAGATTGAGAAGGTTTGAATTTCCTATTGACATATGTCCGAAAACGGATATAATATATATGAAATCGGATATTAAGGAGGCCGTGATGAACTGCGAAAGTGCAAGAAAATATGCCTATCTGTCTGCGGAGATCACTTCCCTATATCATGAAGCAGCTGTAAAAATAGGCGTTTCTGATACTGTCTTGGATATTCTGTATGTCCTTTGCGAGCAGGAAGGACAATGCCTTCAAAGCGACATATTCAGACTGACAGGGATCAGCCGGCAAACGATCAACTCGGCGATCCGCAAATTGGAGCGGGATGGGCTTGCCTATCTGAAGCAGGGGGAAGGCCGGAATACATTGGTCTGTTTGACCGAAAAGGGGCGGGATTTTTCTGCTCAAAAAGTCCGCCCACTATTCCAGATTGAAAATAAGATATGGAGCGAATGGACAGTCGATGAGCAAGAGCGGTATCTTCTATTCACACAAAAGTACCGGGACTCGTTCAAAAAATACCTGCATGAAGATCTGTAATCGTATCTGTCCTCGCCCATCAAGGAGCAGTTATGAACAGAGAAAATAAGCGCAAGCAGTATGAAAAAGGGTACTATAAAACACATGGGTGCAGCGACAGCTTCACCTGTAAGGTATGCGGCAGATTAGTCGTGCCCACCGGAGCGGGAAGCGACCACCGCAATCATTGCCCAAACTGTCTCAGCAGTCTGCATTTGGACATTGAGCCTGGAGATCGGGAAGCAGACTGCGGAGGGATCATGGACCCGGTGGGCGTTTGGGTCAGAAAAAATGGCGAGTGGGCGATCATCCACCGATGCAGGAGATGCGGGCATTTAAGTTCAAACCGGGTGGCGGCCGACGATAATCCCATGAAGCTGATGTCGATTGCGATGAAACCACTCTCCCAACCACCGTTCCCATTGGAAAAAATCGAGGAAATGACCGCTCTCATGGGCGGAGATGGACAGTTATCTTACGGATAAAAGCGGACACCATAAATCCGAACATATTGCTTGACAATGATTTTGAATATGGTATAATGGGCCACCGTCGGAGGACTTATCATCGTAGGGATAAGGCCGGATAAGATACCGAACAGGCGGTTTGCCGGAGGGTTACTCTTGCGTATGAGAGTGCCGGATAAGAAAACCGTTATGTGCGGCTTTCTTATCCGGCCTTTTTATTTTGCAGGGAGGGAAAGAAATGGACTTATTAACCGGGAAAATCCGACCAATCTACTTCAAGTATCTGTCCGCCGCCTTTGGCAGCGCCATGATCACATCGGTCTACTCTATCGTGGACATGGCGATGGTGGGGCAATATCAGGGACCGGATGGTACGGCCGCTTTAGCTGTTGTCGCTCCGATTTGGAACATCATTTACAGCCTGGGCCTGTTAATGGGGATTGGCGGCTCCGTTATCTTTAGTACCCTTCGGGGGCAAACGGAGCGCAAAGGTAAAGTTGAAAATGAATATTTTACAACGGCGGTGATCGGCGCCGCCGTATTGTCGGTGATAGCGTGGCTGGCAATTTTGTTCTTTGAAAAGCCGATCCTGCTGTTTTTCGGTGCGGACATCAATCTGCTTTCTCTGGCGCAGACCTATCTGGAACCGATTAAAGTCGTTGTGCCGTTTTTCCTGTTCAACCAGATGCTGGCTGCATTTTTGAGAAATGACGGCAATCCCGGGCTGGCAACAGCAGGTGTCTTGGCCGGCGGCCTGTTCAATGTTTTTGGCGACTATATCTTTGTATTTACCTTTGACATGGGGATTTACGGCGCGGGGCTTGCCACGGCGATAGGCTCCGGCATCTCGTTCTTCGTCATGCTGTCCCACTTCTGGTCAAAGAAAAATACACTGGCCTTTCAAAAGCCAGCCAGAATTTTTTCTAAGTTGAAGGAAATATCCGTGACAGGCTTCTCTACCTTCTTCATTGATGTTGCGATGGGAATTTTGACCGTCCTGTTTAACCGGCAGATCATGAAGTATTTAGGCACAAGCGCGCTGGCGATCTATGGCCCGATTGTGAATGTGAGTACCTTTGTCCAGTGCTGCGCGTACAGCGTTGGGCAGGCGTCACAGCCAATTATCTCCATCAATTTTGGCGCAAGGTATGGGCAGAGGATCAAGGATGTCCTGCGGTATGCGCTCTATACGGTCGCGGTATTCAGCGTTTTCTGGACGGCCCTTAGCTTGATTTGTCCGAACCTGTATATTTATATTTTCATGAAGCCGACAACGGAAATATTGGAGATGGCCCCCGCAATCATCCGCTGCTATGGACTTTCCTTTATTTTACTGCCGCTCAACATTTTTTCTACTTATTACTTTCAGGCGCTGATGAAGCCGAAAGCGGCATTTATCGTGTCTGTTGCCAGAGGCTTTATCATCAGCGGTATTCTGATCATGGTCCTCCCCGCCGTAGCGGGAGCCGATTCTATTTGGCTTGCCATGCCGGTTACAGAGCTGGCAGTCGCTGTGTATGCGGCGCATACCATTGTAAAATACACAAAAAAATTATCTTTTGAAAAGGGGCAAAGGTTATGAACACGCTTATTACCATCAGCAGGGAATTTGGAAGCGGCGGGCGGGAGCTTGGACGCAGACTGTCGGAGCTGCTGAATATCGCCTATTATGACCAGGAGATTATTACTGAGATCTCCAGGCGCACCGATCTGGCTGAGCGATATATCGAGCAGGTCATCGAGCAAAAGCCCATTCCCGCCTTCCCCATCCATATTGGCCGCAGTCTTTATCCATTGTCGAATCCGATTTATGAGCAGAGACAGGCTGTTATGCTGGAGCAGAACAGGATCATCCGTGAAATGGCAAAAAGGTCAAGCTGTGTGATTGTCGGCCGCTGCGGTGACCACATTTTAGAGGATGTTCGACCGTTTCGCATATTTGTCTATGCCGAATTGGAACATAGGATCGCCCGGTGCATGGAGCGGCGCACGGCAGAAGAAGTGTATTCGTTGGAAGAAATGAAGCAAAAGGTGATTTCCGTTGATAAAAACCGGCGGAAATACTACGAATATTATACAGGGAAGAAATGGGGAGACCGGTTAAATTACGATCTCTGCGTCAATACCAGCAGACAAGAGATAAAGGAAATTGCGCTGGCCCTCAGCTCTTTTATTTCGTTGGGATAAATGATACCTCCAAAGAGAGAAGTAAAATGATCCGTGCAGTTGCATTTTCCATGACTTCCCTGCTATAATACCAGCAGGAAAGCGATTGGAGCGCGGCGTGGTTTGGCTCGGAATATCAAATTGGGAGGTATTTCAATGCGTACAGAAGGCTCTCCGGAGCAATCGCTCCGCCGTGTGCTGAAGGCGGCTGGCTACAGGATGCGGAAGTCCCGTGCGCCCATCAGCTCGGACAACCTTGGCGGCTATATGATCGTGGATATGTCCGGGAATGCGGTTGCGGCAGGCGGCCGCTTCGAGCTGACTTTGGAAGAGGTCCGGGAGTGGGTGCGAGACATGTGCTGACCGCGGCTGCGGCTGGGGGGCGTTCCTCCCTCAGCTGCTTTGCCTTGAGCATTCACCGCTGTGGTAAGCTGCCGATGCGGTTATCATGTAAAGAGTGCTTATCCAAATCAATAGAAAGAGAAAGGAATTTGCTTTATGAACAAGGGAGAACTGATTGCTGGTATGGCCGAGGAGAGCGGAGTCTCCAAAGCGGATACGGAGAAAGTCTTGAACGCATTTCTCTCCCAGGTTGAGAAAGCGTTGTGCGCGGGAGATAAGGTCCAGCTCACTGGCTTCGGCAGCTTTGAAGTGAAAGAGCGCGCCGAGCGTACCGGCCGGAATCCCAAGACCAACGAGCCCATTGTGATCCCAGCCGGGAAGATGCCAGTCTTTAAGGCTGGCAAGGTATTGAAGGACGCAATTAAATAAAGAAGCAGACGCCACAATGCAGCACCAACCTGAATATAAGTGTGAAGCACAAAACCGCCCCTCCGAGCATTTGCTCAGAGGGGCGGTTTTCATTCGCTGGCGCTTGTATTTCGTAGAAAACTTTCAAAGTATGGTAGAGTAGACCGGCCATAGCGTCGCTGCCACTCCCTTGGGTGAAGTTTGCGGACCTCATTCAGATCATCCCTGTAATCCGAAATATACGAAAAAACCTCCTGTACGATACGCGGCAAGTTGACCATCGTTTCTTTATATTCGTCCTGATCGACGAGTGCCGGTACAGTGGCATCTATGTACGCATTATCCTTGATTAAAATGGACTTTGTGTAGTCAAGGCCGGACTGGCTGCGCTGAGATCTGGCGGAGCTTTTGAAATGATAAGCATGGGGGTGGCGGATATGGGAACGAAAAGGAATGCAGATGAACAGGTCGTCCATGTATTCGATCAATAGACAGGAGTATGGCCTGTTTTTCTTTACGGCAATCTCCGGATACTGACTGTGGGGGTAATCTGTAAAAAATTTTGCTGATAGGCTGTGGATCTCCGCAATATACTCCATTTTTCGCCCCCATAACAAAAGAAAAGCGGGGAGGGCGATCCCTCCCCGCCGGATGGCTTCTTTCGGTCAATTTTTATTTTACCGTTGAGTCAGTACCGTCACTCAACATCTTCGCTCGGTCAATTTTTATTTTACCGACGAGTCAGAACCGTCACTCGTCTCATGCAGAAACCATCCCTGCTACTATTATTATAATGGCCGTCTGGAAATATGTCAACATGAAGTTTGGAGTGAAAATTTATAGTTCCAAACGACTGTCCCTATTATTTGCTGTTTGTATTTGCCCTCTACACAAAAAGTCCGCATTCATTGATTATCAGAAGGCGGGCCACCGTCATACAGCGCCGATGGCCCGCCTTCGACCCATTCTGGGCAGTTACTTCCTGCCCGCCACATAGCACAAAGGCAGTACACGCCCCCCGAGCAGAGTGTGTTCCGTCACCCAGAAATCGTGAGACGAAAGATAAGCAATGAATTCCCCGGCGTTCCATAAGTGGTAGACGCGAAAGCCGGTCCGCTCCATACCCCAGGTCCGCAGGCTGGCAAGTTTCCCCCCAGCGTGGATAAAAGTAGGAGCGAATAGCCACCCACCCGGCTTTAGGACTCTCCGAGCTTCCCGCAAAACCTTTTCCGGCTCCGGTAAGATATGCAGGGCATTGGCGATTACCACCGCGTCAAAGGTTTCCGAGGCATACGGCAACCGGGAAGCATCCTGTACCGAGAAATGAAGCCGGGAAGATCCGGTCTGTTTCTTCGCCTCCGCAATCATTTTGGAAGAGGCATCGGTGGCCTCCCACAACCGGACATACGGAGACAAGGGAAAGGACAGCTGGCCTGTGCCACAGGCCAGTTCCAATACATTCATATCCCGGGTGAGATGCGGACGAATGTGATTGCAGATTTCCGCATATATCGGTGCGGAGCGCCGCATGAATTTGCTGTAATGTGCGGCCATTCCCTGCCAGAAGTCCAGATCTGATTTCCTCATAGCAATATGCCTCTTTTGGAGTTAGTTCTTGATAACTAAAGAATACTCCAAAAGGCTCCGCGCTACAAGCATTTTTTGCAGAGGAAAGCCGCGTTGTAGACCAAACGGCCCGCAACGCGGCTTCCTTGCTATGTTAAGAGTTCTAACAACTGCCGGATGTTTTTCTTTCCGAAGGATACCTGCGCCCCATCATTGATGACCAGGCAGGGGACGCTCATCACCTGATACCTCTCCCGCAGGTCTGGGAAGTGGTTCAGGTCATAGACCTGGGCGGTGATGTGCGGATTTTCCGCGGCGATCCGCTGGGCCGCCGTCACCAGTTCCGGGCACATGGTACAGGAGAGGGAGACCAGAATCTCTAATTTGATAGGCTTCTGGACCGACTGAATCGCTGCTCTTGTATCTTCGTCCAGAGCCTGCCCCGGCCCGGCGGCATTGTAGAGGCCCAGGACGAAGGAGGTGAACTCGTGGCCGCCGGGGACCCCATGGAAAGCGAGGCCTGTCCAGCTCCCATCCGGCCGGCAGACCCGGACACAGGGCAGGTGCTCCATCTCTTCGGCTGTTCCTATCTCTGCTGTGAGCTTACTGCTCTGCGCCGCCAGTTCCTCCATATACTGCTTCAACTCAGCCGAAAGAGGCGTTTCGTCCAGATACAGCCGCAGGACCAGTGGAGCGGCCATCCGGGCAAATACCGTATGGAGCTGGGCCAGCATGCCCCCCGTAAAAAGTGTGCTGTTTGTTTCGGTGGATACCGCTGTTTCTTCTGCCCGGCTCACCGGAGCTTTGGGATGGATGCCGGTCTTTTCCTGCATGGCGGCGCACAGGTGTTCCAGCTCCGTGGCGGCAAGGGCGCCGTCTCCCACGGCGGTAACCACCTGGCGCAGAGGCTTGACACATACATCACCTGCGGCGTACAGGCCGTCCGCAGTTGTCTTTTGGCTCCGGTCTGTGAGGATATAGCCCTGGTCATTCAATTCAGCCAGGCCGCGCACCAGCTCCGTGGCCGGCTCATAACCGGCAAAAACGAACACGCCGAAGGTCTCTCCGTCCGCCGCATGGTGCTTGGTCACTTGACCGGTTTTGGTATTCCGGTACCGGAGATAGCGGAGAGAAGTGTCGCCGGACACCTCCTCCACCTCTGTGTTGGTGAGAACGGTGATCTTCTCGTGGTTTCTGGCTGCATCCGCTGTTGCCTGGGCGCAGGTGAAGTCGTCTCCCCGGATGAGAATGGTCACCTGGCGGGCGTACTTGGTCAGGAACACGCTCTCCTCCGCCGCAGCAAAGCCGCCGCCCACCACAAAGACATCTTTCCCGGTGAAGAACTCTCCGTCGCAGGTGGCGCAGTAGGCCACGCCCCGCCCACGGAACTGCTCCTCCCCCTGGAAGCCCACCATGCGGGGATGGGCGCCGGTGGCCAGGAGGACACCGAAGCACCTCAAATCGCCCCGGCCGGTGCGTACGGTCTTTATGTCACCGGAGAGCTCCAGCCCGGTGACCTCGGCCAGCAGAAATTCAGCGCCGAAGCCCTCCGCCTGCTTCCGCATGGTCTCGGTAAGCTCCGTCCCACTGGTCCTGCCCACGCCGGGATAGTTCACCACTTCCGAGGTAATGGTGATCTGCCCGCCGAAGTGGTCCTTCTCCACGACCACTACCCGGTAGCGGGCACGGGCCAGGTAGAGGGCGGCAGTGAGTCCCGCTGGACCGCCGCCGATGACCACGACATCGTAGAAATTTGCCGTCTGCTCCATGGCTTAAAGCTGCCCCACCAGATCCAGACTGGGCTTCAGAGTCTCGGCGCCAGGCTGCCACTTCGCAGGGCATACCTCGTCTCCGTGCTCCGCCACGAACTGGCACGCCTGTACCTTCCGCAGCAGTTCGTCGGCGTTCCGGCCCACATTGCCGGCGTTGACCTCATAGGCCACGATTTTCCCCTCGGGGTTGACAATGAAGCTGCCCCGCTCCGCCACGCCGTCGGCTTCGATGTAGACCTCAAAATCCTTTGCCAGACAATGTGTGGGATCAGCCAGCATGGGATACTGGATCTTCTGGATGCGCTCGGAGGCGTCATGCCACGCCTTATGGACAAAGTGGGTATCGCAGGAAACGGAGTAAACTTCGCAGCCGATGGCCTGGAATTTATCGTAGAGGTTTGCCAGGTCCTCCAGCTCCGTGGGGCACACAAAGGTGAAGTCGGCGGGATAGAAGAAAAACACGCTCCACTTTCCCAGTACATCCGCCTTGGTAGCGGTGCGGAAGGCGTTATTCTGATAGCACTGGACGGAGAAATCGGCAATTTCTTTTTGAATCAGGGACATAGGAATACCTCCATTCATAATTTCGCCGGTTAGCGATGACTAACCACATAAAATTATACAACTTTCAGAGAGATGCGTCAAGCGGCGCTTAAGGTTTTCTGAAACGGATCGTAGCCCCTATGTATTTCAGAGAAGGATAAAGAAACAATCAATACTGGGTGGGCGATGTGGGGCCTGAAACGAAATTTACCATTTTACTTTATCAATATTGCAAGTGGAATGCCCGCAGGACACATCCTAAAGAAGGCCTGCGGGCATTCGCTTTTCTCATATCAGTGTATAAGACGGCAGGGCTTGGCTGCACCTTAGGACATCAGATAATGAGCTGCATCCTGCCACTGGGCCGGGGGATAATCCTCCGCTTTGAGCTGTTTCAGGGCCTGACGAACGCGCTCACGGCTGCACAGCAGTCTCAGATCCGAGAGATAGAGACAGCCTACAAGCTCCTGGAGATCTTCCAGGAGACACTTTTCATCTGCCATTCTACTCACCACTTGGAGAGGATGCGGCCATAGATCAGGCTGCGTTCATAATCAAACTGCTTGATTGCCAGAATGACCGTGTCCCCCACATGGAAATCCAGGTCTGAGTGCAGTGTGGAGTAGTGGCAGAGACATACCGTTTCGTCGGAGAGCGTGCAGAACACGCCGCCGCCGTATTTGCCGGAGATGACCGCCTGCCGGCGGCTTCCGATAGGGTGCCTTCGGAGCGCTCCAAAAAAGGGGTTGTCCACTGTATCCTTTACTGAAACCCAGAACTGCCCCTCTCTGCGGTCGTACTCCTTCAGAACACAGTTCAAAGTCTGCCCGGGATGATACCGCGTCCGGAGATCAGGTGTAGCGATGTAAGTGAGGTCCTTCTGGCTTAGGCTCATATCCCTGCCTCCACACTCCACCAGGCACCGCCTGGGGCCCACAGCCAGAACGCGGCAGGTCAGCTTCTCGCCAATGCTCCGCCCTCCTTTGATGGTATCGAAAAAGTGCCTCTGGGCGGCCAGCGCCATTCGGCGTGAGCCAATGGCCACACCGCCCTCGCGGTCTACATCCAGGATGATATAGTCGGTCTCCGCGCCGCTCATGTTGCGAAGTACATAGGGCGGCCGCTCCTGGCCTGGGTACCACACTTCGGTTTCCGGAATCAGCACCTTGACCCGGTAGTTGATGATAACGGCGCACAGCATCTTGCGCCGCTCGGTTTGCCTTGTCTCCCGGTTGCGGACAGTAAAGGAATGGGTGTCGATGCCCATGATCCGCCCGGTGAGAATGGACTTGGAACGGTAGGATGCATAGATGGCATTCCATTCATTCCGCTCCTCTTCGGACAGGTCCTCGTCCAGCTTGTTCAGATCCAGGGAGAGCAGCGTGGGCTTATCTTTCAACGGCCTGCTGGTAAATTCCTTTTTAGGCCTGTTGGCCGTCTTTGCCGCTGACGCTGTACGCCGCGCCGGCCGTGCCTTGGGAGACGGCGCGGGCTCGGGACCTTCCATTGGGGCGTCTGCCGTATCATCATCACCTGTACCCTCCAATGGGGTGGGCGGCATCTCTTCTCCACCATCACTCAGGACAAAGGCATCCGTCTCCAGATCCTCGTCATCGTCATGCTCCGGCGTATCGCCTCCCTGGGCGCTCAAATCATCCGAGGCGCCGCTGGAGGTATCTTCCTCCTCAGACGCCTGGGCGGCCTCCCCAGCGGCCTCGCCGCCGGATGTATCTTCCGGGGAATCCGCCGCCTTTTTGCGGGAAACCCGCTTGCGTTTTGGCTTTTCTTCGACCGGTGTTTCCGGACCAGCCTCGCCGGTCTGCTCGCTTTCACCGGAAGGCAAGGGAGCTTCAGGCGGGTCCAGCCCGCCTCCCTCCGCCTGGGCTGCGGGGGCGGTCGCCTCCTCCTCGGTGCCAGCCTCCAGGACGGGGGCTATGCCTTCTGTCCTGTCTCCGGCGGGATCTGCCCTCTCCACACCGGGCGCTTCCTGAGAAACGCCCACGGGTGAAGATTCCGCAGCGCCTGAAGCTGTGATACCGTCCAAGCTGCGGCTGTCCATGGTCTCATCATGCTCTGTGTAGCTCATAGTCTGGCTCCTTTCTGATTGGGCTAAGTTGTTCGCTTACTGCGGCTGTCATTGGCTGGCCTCACCTCCCTTAAAGAACCGCAGGCGACCCTCCTTCCGGATGACGAAGTAGTGCCGCTGATTGATATGTAAAAGCCGGTGCTGTTCCAAATCGGACAGGGACAAAAGCACGGTCACATCCTGAGACTGCTGCGCCAAAAGGATGCTGACAAGCTGTTCCCGTCCCGGCTCCACCGGCAGGACCGCGAATGCGTCGATTTTCCCACTCTCCCTTCCCCGCTCCAGCAGGAAGCAGAGCTTATAAGGCGGCCTCCGGCTGGTGAGCTGAAGCGGCGGGCCTACGGCGAGAGACAGCAAAATGTCCAGCGCGCACAGCATCTCGGGGTCTGCCTCCTGCCCCCGGAACTCCGCCAGACATACGAGATCGTCTCCCACGGGGACCAGTTCTCCCGCATAGCGCAGATAGCGCAGTATCGCCTCACAGTGGGACTTGGCTTTGGCTGGATCGCGGAGGCGCATAAGCGGAAGAATCTGATCCAGCCGCATATAGCGGACCTCCCGCAGGATGTCGAGGAGAAACCGCTGGTCATTTGTCAAAAGCATTGATTTTCACCGCCTTTCTCACTCCCTGCCGGGGCTCCGCCTATGCTGTTGAGATAGGGGTCAAGCAGAAGATCGCTTTGCGATTCGCAGATGGCGTTAAAAATGACCGCCATGGTATAGGCGGTCGAGTTCTTGACATTGCGCTGGTTTTGCCGGAGCTTCCCCTCCACGGACTGGAGGATGGTGCTGTCCAGATCCCACAGGCGGGAGCGCACATTGGCCTGGGGCAGGACAGCCTTCCCGATCCGATATTCCTGGGTATAAAACAGCCGCTCAATGGCATTTTCAAACACCTTTGCCGTTTCCGGGTCAAAGACCCACAGGGAACAGTTCTCCAGAATCTGCGCAAGCTGTTCCTGCTCGGACAGGTTTCTCCACCATGGCCCCAGTCCGTCCATCCGGTCTCCGGCGCCGGACGGGCAGGACAGACTGAATTCAGTATGAATCCCATCAGTATGATTTAAGTCAATATAACTGGAGTCCCGCTGGTCAACTTCTGGAAGTTCCGTTTCCGAATCTCTTGAAGTTCCGGATTGAGACTTCAAGAAGTTCGGGCCTGGGACTTCTAAACCGGCCGCAGTGCCTCGCTGCTCCGGCTGAGCGGGGACAAGAAGTTCCGATCCCGCACTTCTTGGGGAGGCGGGAGGGGCCTGTGCCTCGTGCGGCTCCGGTGGAGTACGCCCCTTGCCGGATGGCCCTGTCTCCAAAGCCGACCCACCAGCGGGTACCGGCTGCTCCCCTCCGGCGGCCTCATGTTCCGGAGGTACAAAGGGGGCGCTGCCGCCTGCCGTCTCCCGGTGCTCCACCAGGGCAAGGTAAATCTGATTGGCGTCTCCGCGGCCGCACCGGCGCTCCCAGATCAGGCCGGCGGAGGACAGTTCTTTCATCGCCTCAATGATTTTGTGATAGCTCACCTGCATTTCGCTGGACAGAGAGCGGCGGGTGTAGATGATGAACACCTCTCCGTCGTCATTGAGCCAGCCGTTGAGCCGGGAGAGCTGGAAGCGGTTGAGTAAAAAGGTGTAGGTCACCTTAGCCTCCAGTGAGAGCCCTATGTATCGGGGATCGGTAAACAGCCAGCGGGGCATCTGCAAATGGTAGATATTCTGAATGTCCCCCTGCTTCATCAGTGGGAAAGACGGCTTTTTCGTTATTGGTGCTGCCTTCATTGGGACCATCTCCTTTTTTACACAAGTTTGTTGATTGTCAGCGGCGTAGGGATATGGAACGGCTTATGGCCCGCCCACTTCATCCGGGGATGTTTCGATCAGGTCAAAGGCGCCATAGGGGGCCTCAGTGTCCGGCGACTGGGAGGAGACACGATCCAATTCCGGGTCCAGAAGTCCATAGTCGTATTCCTGCCGGAGGATCTGATCCCGCTCCTTGTGAGGAGCCGTCTCCCCGCCGGCTTCTTTTTGGCCAGGGGTTGCCGGCGCCGTATTTGCCGGCTGAGCGGGCGGAGGACCGGCCTCCGGCGCGGACGGCGCTGGCCGGGACTTGGCCCGGGCCTTCCTTTCGGCCTTGGCCAACTCCTCCTGGCGGCGCCATTCAGGGGTGTAGTCTGATACCTTAACATCGTGCAGACGCTGGAAGCTGGGGTGTTCGTCCGGCGTGATCTTGTAGAGCTTCAGCGGTTTTTGACCTCGGAGAAGTACCAGACTCTCCTGATTGTCCATGCGCATGATTTCATCCGGGAGCATGAGGGCCCGCTGGGTGTTGCTCTTGGTCTGGCTGTATGGACGGGTGGAGCTATAAACCGGAGAAAACAACGGCAAAAGTGGCATTTGGTTGTTCTCCACCTTGATAGTGACCATGCCGCACTTTTTTGAGATGTAGGTCGCCGTGTCCACATCGTTGCATCCAAGGCAGATCTGAATATCCGTACAGCCGATCAGCTCCTCCCACTCCGTTTTGGGGTAGCGGTCCTGGAGCTGGGGAATAGACTGCACAATGAGCTGACAGAAGATCCCGGAGCCGCGGCAGAAGTTGAGCACCCGCTTGAAGTCCGGAAGTTTCCCGATGTTGCAAAACTCCTCCAGGCATACATTGACCGTCATGGGTAGCCGCCCATGCTTGCCGTGACGCCGGCCGTACTCAATGAGACGGGCGAAGAGCTGGGAAAAGAACAGGGAGCTCAAAAACTCCAGAGAGGAGTCCTGCGCGGAGATACAGCAGAAGTAGGCGCAGGGCTTTTGCCCGGGAAGCGTCAGGTCGATCTCGTTGTAGGAGGTGATTTTGTCCACCAAAGGGTTTTGGAACACAGACAGGCGGTTGCCCAATCCAATGGCGATGTTGCCCCAGATCTGCCGGTTGGCCAGCTTGAAAATACCATAGGGCGCCAGCGCCGGGTGACCTTTGGGCAGCGCCTCAAAGCGCCGCTCCAGATCCCCAAAGGACTCGTTGGAGAGCATCCGGTAAATGGCCCCGAGAGACCGCTGCTGAATCGGGAGCAGTTCCGTGGTGCCGGGGATGGTCTGGGTTGCGACATAGTGCATCAGAGCCATGAGCAGATTGAGCTCCGCCTTTTCCCAAAAGTCCTGCCGCTCGTTGGCGTTGGAGGTATTCTTGATGATGACCTCCGCGATGGACTGCACCAGGTCTTTGTCCTTCTCAATCCCGCTCAGGCAGTTCCAGGCATCACTGTTTTCCATGTCCAGAAGGTTGAACATCCGGACCTCATAACCCTGTTCCCGGAGAAAAGAGGACATACTCTCGTAGACCTCTCCCTTCGGATCTACACAGATCAGGCTCTCCTGCGTGCTCCGTTTAGCAGCGCATTGAAGAATAAAGGGCTTCACAAGGCCACGGGTCTTGCCCGCGCCGGTGGCGCCGTACACCATGATGTGCTCCGTCAGGCCGCTATTGGGGCGCAGAGTCACATACTCAGCGTACTTGTCATCATCGTCCGGATCATCCTTCAGCTTGCCGAGAAGCGTCCCGGACAGCTCCGAGATGGGGCCCGTCAGCAAAATCTTCTCCTGTTCTTTCTTGGACATGAAGCCGGAGGTACCGTGTGTGCCATCGGGAAGAATGTCAAAGCCGCGTTTGTCCCGGATAAACTTGTAGCCGGAAAACCAGATGTAGCCCTTTTTGGTGATGAGACAAAAAAGGATAAAGCCGACTGCCGTGACGCCCAGGCCTGTGGGGGTAAAGACGGCCAGCAGATTGCGGAATGGGTTGACGACCCAAATGGAGCCCACCGGATCGCCGGTCGCGTTGAAAGTAGATTTGATCCCCAGGTGGACGGAGTTGATGAGCATTCCGTAAAAGTACCAGCAGAACAGCCCCAGCGGGATATAAAACTTCCACTTTCCCTTGCGGCGGTCGAAAAAACGGTCCAGCTTCTTTCCCCATCGCCCCGAAATGCGGTCCTCCAGGCGGGCCAGTTTATCTGACAGCCTAAACATGGATCAGCCCGCCTTTCCAGCGAAGCGGCTCATTCGGCCAGGGATCGCCTGCGGAAAAGTTTTCTCCGAAAGCCGCCGCAAGCACCTGGGTATTGATACGCAGGGCCCGGACCGGCGCCCTACGCGGAAATTGGTCCAAGAGCAGGCCGGACATCTGGCCCTCCAGGGCGGCCACAAGGATTTCACGCCGTCCCTGTTGGCACGCGTCGCGGCAGACCCGCTCCAAGCGGCGCAGGTCCATGTCCACCGCGATCACCAGGGGATTGCCGTCCACATGGCCGTCCGCTTCCGGGAGGCGGTCGTCCTCCGGCTTCCACCGGGCTCCAAAGGCAGCCTGCGCAATCCGGGTGCGGTGATCCATCTGGCGCATGATCGCCAGCTGCATGGCCCCGGTATCGTCACAGGAAACCAGGGACACCGGAATACCAAGCCGGGGATATGCCTGGCTGTAATCGGTAAAGCCCTTTTTCCCGTTCCGTCCCGATGGGGTCTGGTTGGAGAGCATTTCATAAATGGACCGATAGCTCTCTCCGGCCAAAAGAAGGGCCTGGGGCGTGTCCAGGCGCTCACTGAACACGCTTGCCAGGTTATAGAGATGGGACAGCTCATTGTTCATAAAAAAGCCGGGATTTTGCCGGCTGACATATTGGAGGAGATAAGCGTGGTTTCCCCAGTGGCCGAAGCCGACACAGCTGGCGGCGTTCATCAGATTGCCGTCCCCGCCGCGCAGGGCGAAAGCGGGGAGAAAAACCGGTTGGCGTTTTAAGCGGTCTACTTTGTCATAGGCCGGCTCAATTCCTGCCCCCAGGCAGGTGAGCAGGACGGTCCCCACCTCTAACCGCCGTCGTAGGGCGGAGCTTTGCGCGTAAGGGCGTTTGGTGGGGGCGTGGCAGTCGATTTCCATAGAGGCCAAGAATTGATAACCCTCCGGGGAGGGCATCAGGTATTGATTGCTGCGGGAAAAGCTCAACAGTCCCAGCGTGGACAGAAGCTCCGCCTCACGGTAGAGGTGTTTCAGGGAGGAAAGGGCCCGCAGCGGGGCCAGGGGGAGCCATTGATAGGTCCCGGCCAGACGGAGCAGGCCAAAATCCCTGCGGTCATAGAGCATGGTAGCCCTCCTCTCAGATTTGAGGTCTGTTTGTATCGGTAGGTGGCATAGGACATCTACAAATTTTCAATGTAACGGATGAAGCGCCGTACAAAAAGCCAGAGCAGACGGCAAAAAACTGCCCGGACCATCGGTTACATCCTGCTGTGGGACGCCCCGATGGTCCGGTCTAAAATCGTATGCTGTATGTAACGGGCTAAGGCGGGGATTTGCCCGCCGCTGTAACCGATGTTGTACGCCCGCCGTGCGGTCCGGTGTAGCCGGAGGTCAACGGGAAAAGGGGTATTGGTCGGAGCGCAGGAAGAAAAAGTCTCCCGCGTCCTGAACAGGGAGCACATAGATGTGGCACTCCGCTTCCGACGAGCGTCTGGACAGCAGGCATACCCCCAGGCTGTACTGGTCATCGTCAGCGACGACCCGGCCCTTGAGCGCGTTTGAGATTGCCTTCCACGCTTTATTATCCTGGTCGTAGACCTGCCGGGCGGCGATGTCGCAGTGTTCGTCGATCATCAGCAGGGCCTCCTCCAAAAGAGGCAGCTTGCCGTTTCGCCGCTCCAGTCGGTCCAGGAGCCTGGTTATGGTGTCTGTGATCCACAGGGGGCTTGCAAAGCGGCAGTTGGGAAGCAGCGCGTTCAGTTGGATATGAAGCCAGCCAAATTCGTTACACTCCGCACGGCCGGCGATGTTCAACGGCTCCAGCGCGGGCTTTTGCCCTACCGGAGGAAGCGGCGCCTGATAGCGGGCGCAAAGGTTGCGGAGTTCTATCGCCCCATGCTCTATTTGAGCTGCCACCCGCTCCAGTTCCTCAGACAACTGTTCCGAGGGGCCTGTATTCTGGTCCAGAAGCGCGGCGATCCGGCCGCTGGATTTGTAGGCTTCAAAGGTGATTTCTTGTATCCGCTTTACATGATCTTTTTTCTCAAGCATTGATGCCATCTCCTTTACTTTCTTAGGAAAATGAGTATAATATGAGCAGTAAAATTACATTAGGGAATAAATGCGAACAGGGGATACGATATGAACGAGCCATACACTATCGACATCATAGACGATGAATTCTATTCCACCCATTTTTCACTATCCTCCAAAGCGTTTGAGGAGCGCATTTACTTATACGCCGAGTGTAGTAAAAACCCCGATTTCCGCAAACAGGATGACTATTACTTCCTGGAGTTGTTTTTCTCCGTCGGCAGCTATGGGGCGCGGGAATTTTTGGTCGGGCTCAATTTTGGTCAAGCCAAGATGGATAAAGAAACGCTCGATCATAGAATCCGCTCTTATCTTAAAGCTGAACTTGACAACGACTTTTCCGCCCTTGTTCAGCAGTATTTGAAAAAGGAACAGCTTATGGAGAATTGGCTGAACGAGCAAGGGAGCACTTAAAGCAGTAGAGAAATGCCGGTAAAACGCTATCGTTTTACCGGCATTTTCTTGCCATGAGAGAACTATTCCACCCTTGCTTGTTGCCTTGCTCGCAGGTCAGTGGGCGAGGTGGTAATGGCCTCATATTCCCTGGGGGACACATGGACGGCGATGGGGACATGGTTATGACCAATACAGAGCAGACCTTCCCCCCGGCGGAAGCGGGTAATCATCTTCGTCTCCTCCTCGGTCAGATTGAGGATGTTCTGCACCAGCCTTGCCTCTTGATCTTCCATCTGCATGATGAATTTGATCCGGCAGCTGTCCAAAATACCTTTCCCATACTTGCCTCCGTCCAGCGCCATCATATCGGCCATGCCCTGGGATGTGACGCCCGCAACCCCTCCTTGAGAGCGGATCAACTTTACCATGCGCATGGTGTAGTCGGCGGCCAGAGGATTGGAGTTCGCCCCCAGGAGCTTCCACAGCTCGTCGGAGAGCAGGGCCGTTCCCACATCCCCATTCTGCACGGTGATGTCGGTAGCAAAGCCGGTGGCCGCGTACACAGTCGCCAACTGAAGGTCATCGGGAATATCAGTCAGGTCGATCACAATGTAGGGGTTTTCCGTGTCCACATTGGTATGCCCACCCATGGAGGCGGCCGACCCGGATACATAGCGGGTCAGGATTACTGACAGGTGCTTGGTTTCCTGCTTCTCCCGCAGGATGTCGTACCACTCCTGGATAACGGGCATCTCCTTGATGGTCACGCCGTCCTCCTCAAACAGGCTGGCATTGTCAAAGGTGATCCCCCGGCGGCCGTAGCACTCAATCAGAGAGGCGTCGATGTAGTTCATGTCCTCCTCCGACAAATTGCGCTTCTGGAGAGAATACCATACGGAGAGCCAGGAGACTTTCTCCGCCAGCAGGGACTCCCGGCGCTGGGTACCGCCATTCTGAGCCGCGTAGGGAGAGGCTTTCAGACGGCGAATGTCCATCAGGCCGATACAATCTGGGGAGGACGGCCCCAGCTTGATAAACTGGCCGCCCACCGCCTCGCACAGGGGACGGTACTCATGGCCCTTTTCGGGGACAATGTAGATCACCTTCCGCTGCTGCTCCCGAAGCCGCTTGCCGATGCTCTGAAGCAGGGTGGACTTGCCCGCTCCGCTGTTGCCGAACGCGGCAAAGTTGCCGTTGGTGTATTTGTAGTCATCGTACAAGTCGATGAATACCGGAGAGCGGTTGTAGAGGTTTAGGCCCAGAAAGATACCCTTTTGGTCGCTCAGCTCAAAGGAAGCAAAGGGAAACGAGGCGGCCACACCGGAGGTCAAGGCGTTCCGGCGGCTTTTCCGTTCAATATCCGGGTCTGAGATCAACAGCGGAAGAAACGACAAGAATGCCGCCTCATGCTTGTACTCGCACCGCTTGGCCAGCATATCGGAGGCTACGCACAGGGTCTCTACCGCCGTTACCCGCTGCTCCAGGGTGTCCGGGTCGTCTGCGATGACCTCAATCAAGGTGTGCATATAGTAAAAATCCTGGCCTTCTCTGTTCATTCCCTCCTTCAGGTACAGTCCGGCGCCGATGGCGTCCCCCAGTTCCTCAAAATCCTGACGGGTATCACCCACATCCCTCATCCGGGAGCGGTTGATCATGGTTGTCTGGCCGATGGCGTTGACCGTCTTTTCCCGGGGCTGTTTGACCAAGTAAAAACTCAGGCTGACTCCCTCCCCGGCTTCAATCAGGGGGGTGAGCCAGCCTTTGCCTACAACGGTCGAGTAGCCATAGCCGCTGATGTAGAGATAGGCGTGGCATACCCCGTCGATCAGCAGATAATCGGGATGGTGCGTATCTATGTCGGGCGGCGCGATCAGATCCGGAATGGTGGTGGCTCCGGCCTCCAGACGGGAGAGCGGGGATGCCTCCTTTCGGGAAAACCATTTCCGTTTCTTTTTCCCGGCGCTTTCCGCGGCCGCCGTGTCCAGCGCCTTCAGTGCTTCTTCATCGTAGACGCCATGTACCATCCCCAGCATATCGAATACCCCGTCCGGGAGACGAAGATGCTGGGAGGTGTGTTTATTGATGAGCTTGTAGAACAGTTCCAAAATAAAATTGTCCGCATATTCCGGCTCTAAAACAGCCACTCCGCACCGGTCCAAATATCTCCGGGCTACCTCCGCCTTTTCGTTGAGCACCGCGGCAATGGCCTCCGGTGTGTGATCCGGGGCCTTCATGGACGGGTCATAGGAAAAGGACAGGAAAAAGCGGTGGGTAAGAGCTTCCCGCTCCACCAGCTGAGGAACATAGTCCATGCTCTCCTCCAGCATCAAGCGGCACTGTTCATTGGTCTCCCGCTCCAGATAGCCCCTGAGCAGCTTTAGGTAGCCATCCAGGTCAAAGGGCTGGGTCAGGACATTGATTTGAAGATTGGCTGGCGCGATTTTCAGATAGGCGGCAAAGTCCTCTATGGCGGCGCTCTTATCCATGCTGGACATGGTGTAGAAGTTGACGGGAAGTAGCTCTAATATCTTGACAAAGCGTTTGTCCCGGGTGACGACGACCCCCTGGACAATATCCTTGATGGGGAGCCAGGCCTGGATGCTCCCGTCATAGGCTCCGCTGCGGTCACTGATTCCCGTGACGGAACCACCGAAGATAGCGTTTTTCAAATTCATGGGCATTCACCTCTCCACGATAGGTCAGGACCCGGCGCCGCCGACGCCAGGTCCACCAGGTTTTCAAATAACGGGTCAAGCTGTCGTCCTTCAGGCCAATCAGCGCAAATCCCACGGTCGGCACCAGCAGGCACAGCGTCACAATGATCTTCCATGTGATCGTAAAAGGCAGCAGCGCGGTGCAAAGACCCAGGACCGGCAGGCCCAGGACAACCGACTCGATTGCGTTTCGGATCTCGAAGAGCCCGAACAGCTTTCCCGCATCGGTATAGTTGACTGGGATGTAATAGGTTTCAGAATCCATGCTCGTCGTCCTCCTTGGACATCGAAAATAGCCACGGGGCAGCATCTAACTCGTGCGCCAGCCCGTCAAGCGCCGCCCGCCGGGAAGCGATGACAGCGGAAAAGGCCCGCCGGATCAAGGCCTCATGGCCCTTGCTCTGACTGGCCGTGTCAAGTTCAATCAGGCTGATCAGCTGTCTGGAAACACCGGCCGCATTTGCCAGGTCTGCCTGAGAAATACCGTAACGCAGACGGAGCTGTGTCATTCGGCACATATTTTGTTCTGCCATAAGAGCCACCTAAGCGGACATGACCCAGAAAGGGCCTCCTGAGCCAGCGCGGCGGGACGCCTCATTGAGGATGATTCCAAGCTCCCATTCCTGATTGCTCCGTTTTACGCTGGCCGGATCTGCCACCAGGATCTTTCCACCCTCGGTCACGCCCCGGAGAACGATAAAATGGCCGGAGCTGGTGAAATGACCCTTGGACATAATGGCGATCACGAGCTTTCCATTCTTGAGCGCATCCACCAGTCTTTTACTGTCGTTCCCGACCCCGGTAACGGTCAGCCCATAATGCGCGCCCCCATTTGGAATCAGGCTGTGGTAGCTTCCGTTTCCCTCACAGCGGTACCCATTTTCCACAGACCACTGGGCCACATCGTAGGGCGTCACCTGATTGCTTGTCAGCGAGGCCACGGCAATCGCCAGGGCGGTGGGACCGCAGCCGGCCTCCCCGATGGTGCCGGACTTGCCGTACATCTTATTTCCCCAGCGGGAATCCGTCTGATTATAGTAGACGACCGGTGTTTCCGCGTCAGAAAAGGTGATGTCGCCGTAGTCCGTGTTGTAGTAGCCGTCACCGTCGCTGTCCCCGTAGGACAGGTTTTGATCCTCCGCCAGCATGGAATAGAGCAGCGCCGCCCAGTCCCGCTCCTCCTGGGTAAAATTCAGCTTGTCCATGTACTCCTCGGGCGTCAAATCACGGACAAAGATGTTCAGGATGCGGTCGATCAGAGAGGTAGAGTAGGTCAGGCGGTCATACATCATGTCCTCAATGGCGCTTTCATCCATAGTGTAAAGGTCTTGTTTATACCGGACTGAGCCAATCGCCATCAGCCAGTATTTGTTCATGTACCCCAGGTCCTGATCCACGCCATAATCATCATACAAAGGCTCTCCATCGGACCAGAAGCGCGGGAGAATACTGTTCACCAGGCGCAAAACCGCAGGCTGCTGGTAATTGTCCAGATTTTGATATATCCCGTCAAGCTCCTGAGCAGACGCGGTGAAGTCGATGATTTCCTGGTCGGTAGAGCTGGAGTAGCCGAAAAGAATGTTGGGAAGTGCTGTGAAAACGAGCATAGGAACCAGAAGCACAACGCACAGGAGGATGACGAAAAGCCGGATCAGCTCCGGCAAAAATGATTTGGCGGCCTCCACGGCGGCGCCATAGACGCCGCCTGCGGCCGCTCCCCGTGCAATATTTACAGCGGCGGAAGCCGCCCGGGCCGCTTTCTGGCCCGCCGAAGATTGATTGCTCATGGCTCACTCCTTTTCTTCCTGGTTTTTGGAGACTTTCCCGTTCCGCCCGGTGTCGGCGGCATAGCGCCTTTCATACGCCTGGTGCCGTGGTTTACACCTGGAGGGGCGTCGGCTCTTTGCGGAGCCGTCCCTGCCGTTGCGGCGGGAGGCGTCTGCGCCTTTGCCGGAGTCCTCCCAGTCCCGCCGGGCCTGCGCGTTCCTGCCGTTCCGGACGGAGAAGCGCCGCTTGTAACGGAATGTGCCTCATGCCCGGCAGCGGATACCGTTCCTGCTGTTCCGGGCGGGGGCGCGGCACGGCTGCTCCGGGAGCTGCCTGCTGTGGGGCGGGGACTTCCTGCCATATCCGACAAAACACCTTCGCCGCCCGGGGAGGCATGGGGGATGGGGGAGGCGGTATGCCTTCCTGCCATACCGACGAAAGGTGATACCACTCCAGACACGGTACTGCTCCCGGCGGGAGTGCCCGTTCCTGCCATACTGGAGGAAGATACTTCACCACCGTGAGATTGACGACCACCAATAGGCGGCCGTGTTCCTGCCGTTCCGGGGGTGGAAGCGCCGCCCTCACGCGGCCTCTGACTCCCAACCGGGGGACGGGCCGCGGATTTCTCCGTTGTAGCAGATGCGCTACCGCCTACACGAGACACGGTATCTGCACCGTGAGAAGCAGTTCCTGCCGGAGCAACCGGCGGGCGGGGCTCTGATTTTTCACCTCCAGCGACACCAGGAGGCGTCGGGATCTTCGGAGTCCGGTCCTGCTGAAGCGGCGGGCGCTCCCGCATGGTTTCACGAGTGCTGGAGGTGTGCGTCGTGCGTTCAGGACCGGCCACGGCAGCCGTCCCAGGCGTTACGGCCGACCTGCGGGTTACGCCTGCTCTATCGGGCCGCTTACTGTCTCCCTGGTCATACGAGGGAGTGCCGGGCGGCCGGCGCGTCCCATCCTGGGGTCCGGCAGTGCGGCCCAGCGTCCCCTTGGAGGACTCGCCGCTCACCCCGCCTGTCCGGACAGAGGCGGCGGTATAGGGAGTAGAGGCACGGGTCCCCCTTGCCTCCGGGGGAACAGAACTGCGTCGTGCCCCATGTGTATGGATCGTCGGCGTCTTACCGCCCTTGTGTTCAGCGGCCGGTTGTTCAACCCCCGCTGCATGGCTGCCCTCTGGCGGGGCTTCATCCATCTTGGGGGAGACGCCCTGCACAGTCTGTTTGGAAGCATACACTCCGCCTTGAGCAGAAGGAGAACGGGGGTCCGTCTGTGTTCCTGCCTGTTGTCCTGCGCTGGCAGCTCCAGGCGAGGCGCCAGCGCCGCCAGGACTTCCGCCAGACGGAGGCGGCGGGGGTGTGCGCGGATTGGTACGCGGCTCCGAAGAGCTTCCGCCGGAACTGCCGCCTTTCCGACTTTTATTTCCAACGGAATTTCCGGCGGCTTTTGCGATGGAGCTTCCGATCCCCTTGACAACCGCATAAGCCACCATGCCTGGAAGCCCGCGGCCGAGCCCATCGCCGGTGAGGGCGGGGTTAAGCCCCATGCGGGCGATGATGCCGTCTATCTTGCGGGCAACCCTGGCGATACCTACGATCAGAAGCATCCAGGGCAGGACGGCAACCCCGCTTGGTACATACCCCAAAGCCGAAATCAGCAGCTTCAGGAATATGACATTCATAATCATCATCACGCACATGGAGCCGAACATCCGGCACCAGCCCTTGAAAATGTCCTCCGTATTTTTGGACCCGCCCATGCCAAAGGCAAGCGGGGCCATGAGAACGAGAATAGCCGTTACGACATACCGTTCCGCCACCTCGAAGCACAGCTTGACAAACTGCCACATCACGACAATGCCAACAATGATGATCAGGAGCCAAGAAGCTCCAATCGTAAAATTATTTTCATCCGGGATGGTAATGGTGACGCTGGTGGGAACCTGAAGCAACGCAATCACCTGCGATGAGATGCCGAGGCCGATTTCACAAATTTGCTGACTCACCAGAAGCAAAAAGGCAAACACGAAAGTCCGGGTAAACAGCAGTTTGGGGTCCTCACCTTCAAAGCCCAAACCGATGACCATGCTCTTCATCGCTTGAAAGACCAGATTGCCCAGAAGCAGCGCCCACCCAACGGCAATCACGATACTCAAAATATCGTCTGTGACCGGAGCCACCTGACGGAAATAGCTGAGATCCATCTGAAAAACTTCCAGAAGAGAATTTGCGATATACTGGACCATCTCAAGGCACAGGCTGTAAACCCACTGAACAAAGCCCTTAAAAATTCCTTCAAGAATAAAAACCACCTCCCAACCGGCGTATGGCTGAGAGGTTTACTGAATGGTGGCCAGGCCGTCAAAAAGAGGCCGGACATAGGCCAGGAAGGCGCCCATTCCGTTAATGATGGCCCAAGCGATCCAGATACGCTTGAGCCAGTCCCATGCCTGATCGGTTTTATGCTGGTTATTGGAAACTTTGGCTCCAATCACAGCAACGGCAGACATCAGGCCGGCCAGCACGGTGCTGATCCCGGCAATCTTGTTATAGACATCGACGATGATACGGTTTGCGGCCGTCCACATATCCTCTACGGCCAGAGCTGGCGTAATCATATAGGTCACAATCAAAATAAACGCCATTATCTGAACATAATAGCGGGGGGCTTTAGGCCCGAGACGGACCAGAAGATTTTTCATAGGGCATCCCTCCTCGGAGCATAAAAAGGGACTGTGTAAGCGCCCTCGTTCCCGAGGTAATTGCCCACACAGTCCATGATTGACGGTTGTTTTTGATTATTTAGGCGTCCGGCTTAGGGGAGACTCCATTGCGAAGCCCGAGGCCGGGCTGCACTCACTCTCTTGGAACAGCCTTCGATAGAAGCCGGGAATATCTTGCAGGTCCTGTTCATCAATAGGCATCCACCAGAGCGTCAGTAAATTGACTGTGTATTTGTGCATGGTGGCCTGCCGAAGCCGCTTGGTAAAAAGCGGGACCGGATAATCAGCTTTCACCGAAATATATGTGTCTCCTTCGTTCTTCCGATAAAGGAGGACATCTCCTGTATCGGCACATTCAAATTGTCCTCCATACATCTCCGTATAACGATCCGCAGCCGCACGGAGTTCTTTATCATTCAGGTAGGAAGAATAGGTCATCTGTTTACCTCCGTTCAGGGGATAGGGACGGCACACAGAATGCCGCCCCTATCCATCATGTCAATAGCCGGTTTTGGGGAGATTGGGCTGATTGAGCTTGACGATCAGGGTGATCCATGCGGCGCGTCCGGTCTCCCACTGGCTCATATATTGGCCACCCGCGTCGGCCCGGTTGACCACCTGATAGCCATTGGCAAGGTTGGCGCTGGTCTGGATGGTAACGGTAGGCTTTACCACAGAAGCAAAGCCAGCCGGCACCTTGCCGAACTCCAGACGCACATCCGTGACCACCTCGTCCTGCATCAGCGAGATGGCGGAAAGGTCAAAGGCATAATTGTTGGTGCTGAGCAGGTTGGTAGCAAGCACCCGGTAGTCATTGTAATTGGTCTTATAGGTGATCTGGTAGTTGAGACGGGTGTTATAGGTGCCGGTTGTGATGGTCTTGGCTGTGGCGCAGTCGGTGGGGAAGCGGTCGTGGAGGTAGAAGTTCTCCAGCGGCACATTGGAATTGTTCGCCACGGTAAGGTCATAGCGCATGGAATCTCCGGCCAGAAGTTGCTTGTTGCCGGTCTTGGTGACAGTGACCTTCAGATTGGCCGGCTTGTCATAGGCCGCGATTTTGATGATCTGCCCCGCATACTCCAGTGTGACATCGTGGACGGTAGGATCAAGCTGGAAATAGGCAGGCGCGGTGACTTCCCGGATTTTATAGCGTGTCAAAGGCAGGGGTTTGGAGGCCGCAACACCCCGGGCATCGGTAGTGATATAGTCCACCACCCGGCCGCTGCGCTCATTGATGATTTCATAGACTGCTCCCTGGAGGGGAGTCCCGGCCGGAACGCCTGTGACGGAGTTTGCTTCGGCGGCGTATTTGTAGATCTGAATTTGACCTGTGATGGCTTCGTTGACCCACTCAATTTCCGCCGTGCGGCCCGGACGCACATAGACGGTCTTATATTCCTTATCCAAGATGTAGCCCTCGGCCGCCTCCAGCTCTCTCAGATAAAAGCGTCCGCTGGTATTGGCACCATCCGGGAGATCATCAGCGGTGATATAAACATAGCCGTCATCGTCGCTGGTGAACTCACCGATGGGATTGCGGTCCTCGTCGTAGAGTAAGAACTTGACGCCATAGATACCTTCTCCGCTGGTATCCACCTTGTGGATCAGGATTCCAGATGCGGCGGCGTTGGTGACCCGCAGAGTGGTCACTTTCCCGTCTTTAACTTCAAAATAGTGCGGGGTGTCGTCCAGCACGAAATCCGGGTTGGCCTCGATCTCAATCGCGTAATAAGAGCCGTCCTCCAGGGCAAGGTAGGCCCTGCCGTTTTTATCGGTAGTGATGGTATCTACCAAGGCATCATCCATGCGGCGGATCTCAAAAGTGGTATCGGGAATTCTTTCGGAGGTCTTGCTCGCGTTGACCTTGATAATTTCAATTCCGCCTATGGGATTGTTGTAAAAATACAGCTCCTGCGTGTCATTGGGATTGATCACCACGGTTTGGGACTGCGTATTGGGGTCAATCGTATAGCCCGGGATGCTTTCCACCTCCGTTACCACCACTGTGCCTGTGAGGCCGGAAAGAATAATCTGACCTTCCGAGTTGGTCCAGTACAGGCCATTGCTGGAGAGCTGCCCGCTGTCGGCATCCACAAAACTTCCGTCAGAGTATGTGATTTTGAATTGTACCCCTTCAAGCGGCGTTTTCTTGTCATTGCCAGAGAGTTTGTGGATAATGAGTTGTCCTGTGGGTTGATTGCGAAATTCGAGGGTAACCGTTTGCCCGGCTTGGATTTGGGCCGTCTGGGGTGTGTCATCCAGGATGAAACCATCTTTCGCCCGGGTTTCTTTGACCACGAGTGTGGTGCCAGGGTCGATGCCCTCAATGAGGATGGTCCCCGCGGAATCGGTCACGAAGTAGCCGTTGCTGTCGCCCACCACGGTCCCGTCGCTCTCAGTCACAAAGAACTGAACATCAGAAATCGGGGAATTGTCGGCACTGGACACCTTTTTGATAAGCAGCGAGCCCTTGGGGCTGTTGTTAAAATAGACCTGAACAACCTCCTGATCTTTGCCGGAGAGGTACACTGTTTGGGGCGGGGTGTCGATCACATGAGAGCCGTCACTGGAGAGCTCTTCGATAATGTAAGTGCCGGCCTTGCAGCCCGTGACGGTGAAAGAGCCGTTCACCGAAGTTCGGTAAGTGCCGATGACCGTGCCGCCGGTGCCGGAGGTGTTGCCGGAGAGATACCGGACCTGGAACACAGCCCCCTCAATAGCGGCCCCGGTCTCACTGTCATATTTCCATACGGAAATAGCTGAGAGCGGTCTGTTGAGGAAGCGGAATGTATGGCCCTCACCAGCGGCGATAAAGGCCTCCTGTGTGTCCGGGTCCGCCAGAGCAAAGCCCGGTGCAGGCTCCAGCTCCTTTACCCGAAACCAACCGTCACGAAGAGAGAGGTCCGGGTCGGAGAGCACGATACGGCCCTCTTCATCGGTGTAGAAAACGCCCAGGTCGTTGTACTCTCCGGTAGCGGTGTTGTTGGAGGCATACCAGACCTGGAACGGCACATTTTCGATTCGATCATGTGTGATGGAATTTTCCTTGATGATCTCGATGGTCGGGCGCTTATAATTTTGGAAATAGACATCCCGATCCCGGTTGGGGAGCAGCGTCACCATCTGAGACTCCTCGGCCAGCAGGTAGGGCTCCGGGACCGACTTTTCGATGATCTCCACGACGCCGGGCAGCAAGTTCTCCACCACGGCGACGCCGTTCTCGTCCGTCTCCACTTCCGCGATAGAGTGGCCGTCCGCACCTTTCACCAAATAGACCGTATGCTCAATAGGCTCCCCGGTGTCGGCGTCGGTTTTATGGATATAGAGGTTGGGGCGCTTGTCGTTGGTCAGAGTGATCGTACTGGTCTGGCCCGGGAACAGTTCTACATGGTGCTCGGTATCGTCCGGGATGTGGTCCTGCACAGAGGACAATTCGCGGACGGAATAAACGCCAGGCTCCAGATCGGAAATCAGGATCTCGCCATTGGAATTGGTGGTGCGGTCCAGGTAGTGGCTGCCGTCCTCAATCCTGGCGATGCGGAAAGTCACCCCGGCCAGCCGGGAGCCATCGCTGCTCAGTTTGATAAGCTGGAGGGAGGGCTTGACATGGTTGGTAAAAACGAATTGGGCGTCTTCATTTGGCTTCAGCTCAATGATGCGCTGGGCCTCATCGATGATGTAGCCATCACAGGATTTTTCAGTTACCACATAGGAGCCGGCAGGGAGCATAGACAGGTCGATTTCTCCGCTCTGGTCAGTCCGGAACTCCTGGGGGCCATAGGTCCCCTCCACCGATTTGATCTCGAATACAGCGTTGGGGATTACCTTGGAGGGATCGTCGGAATCCACCTTGATGAGCTTTAATCCCGGCTTCATGTCGTTGAAAAACATCAGCTCTTTAATGCCGTCTCCAGCGTGGAGCTCTACCTCCTGGGGGGTGGTGTCCAGAATGTGCCCCTCATCGCCGGTATCTACCTCAAACGCCCGGTAAGTACCTGGCTCTGCATCGGCAATCAAGATTTCACCAAATTGATCCGTCTTGAAATTGCCTAAAAATTCGCCATCCCGATAAACAGCGAAAGTGACATTGGGCATGGCGACCATATTTTTTCGATCATATTTGATGATCCGCAATCCCGGTAACTCCTCGTTGATGATAGGGATTGTGGTGGTCTCACCGGCCACCACCGTGGCGGTGTAGACGGTATCATCCAACTGCCAGCCCACCGGAGCAGTCTTCTCCTGAATCCGGTATGCGCCCAAGGGAATCGCATCGAAAATAGCAACGCCTGCACTTGATGTCGTAGCGGTAAAGGTCTGTCCCGACTCAATATGCTCGACTGTGATGACTGCCCCCGGCAGGTTCATGCCGGTATTGGATTTTTTCTCAATACGCAGAGTACCGTAGGGGTCATTAAAAAATGTCACCTCGGCTACTTCATCGTAGACGACGGTGACATTCTGGGCAGGCTCCTCGCTGATCATATAATGCTGTGGAGCTTCCCGTTCAACTACGGTATAATTCCCGCTCTTTTTAAGCGGAATTTCGATGCGGCCGTCCCCGTTGGTCACAAAAGTACCTACGGAATCACCGTCGGGGCCGATGACCTCGAACAGTGCCCCACTAATTGGAATCTCGGTGCCGGTCTCATACTTGATGATGCGCAATCCGGTTTCATACTCGATGGTCGTACCGTCCGAGTAGTTGCTGTATGCGGACAACTGCATTGTTGTAGTGGGGTCAGTATCTACCACATAATTCTGGAGTTCGCCATATTCATCTTTCTCTTGACATATCGCAAAAAATACAGCGTACTTATAGACATTTGTGTTGAAAGACAACTGGACGCTGCCGGTCTTGCCCTGCACACTTTCCAGAGGATATAGGATTTTGAATTTGCCGGCATAGCCGTCGCCTGTACCCTCAGTGGTGATCGTGGTAATATCCTGATTATTCATGTCCACGATGCGGGTCCCATCAGGTACATCGTCCGGCACAGAAAACGCGACATTGACGGAGTAATCGCATACCCAGGTTTTAGACCAGAAAGTAAAGACCTGTTGCTTGTACTGCTTTCCGTCAATGGTGACCTCATAGGCGGTATCCCGGTCTGGGGTACAGGTCACTTCAGGGGAGAGCATTTCATTCCAGGCCGTACCACGGGCGTAAATGTCCTTTGCCGCAGCCAAAATCTTCTGTGCTCTTTGAAGTTCTACGCCGGTCAGGTTGGGATTGACCTTGAGGTTGTTGATGTCCCAGTTGCTGAGAAGATAACACCACAGGGCCATTTTAGTTGCGTAGTAGCCCTGATATTTGTTTTCCAGTCCCAGCTCGGCCAGGCTTCGCGTGGGATAGCCGTTGGCCACGATACCGACAACCTTGGGATCGCTGGCTTTTTCATCGGCGAGATATTCAATACTCTCACCGACTCCCACGGTCTGAGGGACCCCCAGCGTGTTCGGGTTGACACAGTAAGCGGGAATCTCCCGAGTGCTCCCGCTCCCGTTATCATAATTGTAATAGGTGTAAATTTGGGATCTGATCCGCCCATTGATGGACAGATAAGACATTTCAACCCCGCCATTGTAAATCTGAACTTCCCCCAAGGCTTCCTCTGGGGTGGACGCAGCAAAAGCGGCGGTTGGCAGGAGCCCCATGACCGCAAGGAGAGCCAGGAGCATCGAAATCAGTCTTTTTTTCATGAGCGACCTCCATAAAAATCGGGAGGACGCCCCTACCCATAGGTGCATCCCCCCTTGATTGGGCTTGATTGAATTGTAGGGAATGCAAAATGGGCAAAAAGAAAGACAGTGTGCCGAGTGGCACGCTGCCTTTCTTTCCAAATCAGTTTATACGAATCTGGTATTCGGTGTGTAGGAATTGACCGTCCTTGTAGACATCCCAGGCCTGCATAGAATAGGTACCAGGTATTCCATTAAACACCTTTATAATCTCACTTTCTCGCCAGGGCCAGAACATTTGGTACGCGAGATCTTCTGAAAAGCCAAGGTTGATGTGAACGAGTTGGTTTCCTTTTGAGGTGAGTTTGGGCGCTCCATTTTCCCAGGTGGTTGAGCTATCCCCAATAGCATTGTAAAGTGTGTAAAGCATCCGCCTGGTTTCATAGAGATTGAGGATACGGAGATGATCGCCAGTCTGGTTTTGGAAATGTCTCACCTCCACTTTCGGTAATTCTGGCTGTTCGAGCAAGCTCCAGTCACAGGTTGGCTCCGGCAAGGGACCGATTGGGCCGGAGGCAAACATGTTCTTGTCCCACCGGCTTACATCAGTGATGGTATAGTTGGTGCCGTCATCGCAGCGGATCACATCGCCCACTTGAGGGATATACTGAGAGCCGTCGGCGGGCGGGTTGATGGAGCCGTCTGCATTCCTGCTCAGGGTTTCCCCCTGATGCTCGCTGGAGGCATCAGTATTACCCAGTGCCCGGTAGAGCATGACCGCCAAATCACCGCGGGTGACTTCAGCTTTAACAGCAACTTCCACCGAAGTCAGCCCAAAGTCCAATGCCGTCTGGCAGGCGGTAGAGTAGTCCCATTCGGTGTCCGGCAGGTCCATATATCTCAGAACAACAGTGCAGGCGGCCGCAGGTGTCACTCCATCGTCGGCGCCAAAGGCCCCGGTATCATAGCCGACCATCAGGCCGTTGGCATAGCAGTAACCAACATAGAGCCTGGCCCACTCCGGCACATCCGGGAATTTACATTGTCCGGTATAGAATGCCTGATCGACCTGCACATGCTCTGGGTTTCCATGCAGGCGGGTCAGGACTGTGGCCAGCTGGGCCCGGGTCAGTCCAGAGTCCAGGTTCATCTCGCCATTGCCGTCACCGACCATGATCCCCTGCTCACGGAGATAGGCTGCGGAGGTTTCCTGCTCGCTGTTGTCTGCGGCGCTTACCTTAACCGGCAGTACAAACAGCAGGCACAGACAAAGGAACAACGGTAAAAGGCGTTTTTGTTTCATTCCATTATGCCCCCTTTCGATATAGCGTCGTGCTGGCGCTCATTTTTAGCCGCCGGCATGTGGGATCATATTCGCAAGTTTCAAAGATATTAAGACCCCACAATTCTAACTGCTCCGCAATCTCTTCAGGGACATCAAAGGTCATGTCCAGACTGACCCGGAGCGCGGAATTGTCCAGCAGCCACTCTTTTCCTTTCGGAAACTCCTTAACCATGACAATCCCCCTTTTCTCGTTGGAGCGTCCTTACAAGACCAAAATAAGGCGAAAATCGGGACTTGTCAAAGGTTTTTTTGAAACGCCTTTACCGATAAAACGAAAGTCAATAAATATGTTCTGCGATTTTGCTATTTTCACATAATTCCCAATGAAAGCGCCAAGGAAATATTCGATAAAAATTTTATGAACTTATTTCGATCCCCTGAACACAAACCCGTTTGGTAGGCTGATTGGCCAAGCAGGTGATAATCGTGATCCGGTTGTCTGAGGTGCTGTTCAAATAGCTCCAGTCAGTCCAGTCTATGATCTTGACCGAACTCACCGCATAGGTCCTTGTCCCCAGGCTGGTCTGATACCGAATGGTATCGCCAATTTCCAGATCCTTGATTGCGCCGATGTTGTGGCTGGAGCCCCGGTTGTGTCCGCACAGACCGATGTTTCCCTCCCAGGCGCTTGTGCTGGGGAAGTGGCCCACACCTTTGCGCATGGAAGCAGAATCAGTACCGTCATAAGCCTTATAGCGAATTCCCAGGCTGGGGATTACCAGAGTACCAATGCTGCCATCGTTCCGCTCTACTTCGCTCACCGCTGTGAACTGGGTCGCTGGAAGCGTGGGAACATCTCCCCACTGGATGGGGTAGCTGCTTCCGGAACTATCGGGGTAAATGCTCCCACTTCCTGAATTGATCCCGTATTCCAGTGAAGAGCCGCTGTTGATGGAGATCCCGGGGGCGCTGTCGGCCAGGGGATCAAGAAAGTCCACCGCGTTTGTGCCACCGTAGTTATACTGAGCCCCGTAGACCTCTTCGTAGGAAGTGCTCCCATAGAAGTCCTTGGGCGCCGGTGTTTCAAAGTTGTAGTCCGCAGCAAGGGCCGGCGTAGTCATCAGCATGAGCCCCGCCAGGGACAGGCAAAGTCCCCTGAGCCTTTTCACGATTCACTTTCCTCCTTTTCCTCCGCATCCTCCTTGATGGCAAACCAGTAACTGTCCTGCCCGTCGTAGGCCTCCACCAGATGGGTGCGGCTCCCGCCATACATCTGGATAGTGATGATCCTGCCGGCGAGCTTATGGGCCAGCTTGCTGGGAAGCTCCACGCTTGCGTCTCCAGCCGGGTATTCCCGGAGCTTCGTCAGATCCAGCTTAGGGGTGCGGGTGGAAATCTTCTGCTTGCCCAATTTCTTATAGGCGACGCCTCGGGCGTTCATAGCATAAATTACTGCGCGGGGCCGTTTCATGATATAAATAATGCCCCCGGTACCTGCAAGCAGCAAAAGCCCTCCCCCGGCGAGGAGCCACATGGGATTGAGGCCAGCCAGGAATCCCACCGGACTTCCAAGGTAGGTCACGGTGTACTTGACTGCTTCAACACCCTCGGCCTTTATTTCGCCGGTATAGCTGGCCGTTGTCACATATCCGGTAGCTACACTTCTGCTCCCCGTAGCGGTATAAGTTGCCGTAGCCGTGTATGAAGTGGGAACCAGCGTATCATCGGCCAGGCCGGTCCCTGTCACGGTCCAGGAAATGTCACTCAGCTTCAAGGTGCTTCCGTTTTTGACAGTAGTAGTAGGGACATAGGAGGGATCGTTTCGGTCCAGGCCTGTAAACTGCTTGGTATCGGTAATCGTATAGTATTTAGTGGTATAGCCTGCGGCTTCGGTTTGGATTGTAGTGTGGTCCAGAGTCAGCACTCCGGAATAGCCATCCTTGTTGTACTCCATGCTGGCATCCAGCTGTTCCAGAATAGCCGCAAGATCATCTACATCTGTTTCCAGCGTGACGACCTCCGTTTGGATTTTAGAATCCTCGAATGTCTGTTCCTCTTTGACCGTTTCAAGATGGTGGTAGGAATAGCCCTCCACCTCGAAAGGCTCCTCTACCAGACCGCTGGGGTCTGCATCAGGGGGAAGCATATAGGTTTTGACGATGAGCTGTCGGCCATCCCGATTTTCGGATATTACATCCTCGGGAATATAGGCGGCGGAGGCAGTGACCGTCAGCATACAAAAAAGCGCCAGCAGGATTGCCACTTTTTTCATACCTTACACCACCAGCCTTTCCAGAGCGCCAGGACCAGTGCGGGGACTCCGATGGCAAGCCCAGCCCAAATGAATTTGTGTTTCGTCATACTGTGATACCTCCGTTGAGAAAGAATTTTATGGACAGCTCTTGCGTAGAGCATGATCCATCTCTGATGTGCGTCAAACAGTCCAGGGAGCGGTCCAGCGCCTGCATGGTGTTCCGCTTATGACGCTTGATAAACGGCGTGAGAAACAGGATGTCCCCGTCATCAGTGAGTGTGAAAATGATGCGGACCAGGTTTTTGCTCTTGGCTCGCAGTTCATAGAGCGCCTGGTAACGCTCGATGCAGAAGTGCTTGACATAGGGCTCGCGCATGACTGCCGCTGGAGATTGTAGGAGAAGGGCAAAAAGCGAAAGCAGCTTTTGCCGTTGCTTTTCATCCAGCAACCCAAAGAACTCCAAAAGGGGAACGCTCCCCTCAGCCGGTACAGCAATCAGCAGTTTCATTGGCAACCATCTCCTTCCCGTTGCTGGCCTGATTTTCCGACAGTTCCAGAAGCCGTTCTACAAAACCCAGACAAAACAGCGACAGGGCTGGTGCGCAGCCGGCCAGCCACCAGATGGGATCAGGGAGCGGTTTCCGAATGGTATCATACTGAAGGGAGATCAGCAGATAAATGTTCTGACAATCTTTGCGGGCGGCCAACTCTGAAAAAGCTGCCGTCACAGCAGACACCTCTCCTTGATCGGAGTAGAAATCGCACAGATCATCAAAAAATAAGCCGCCGAAGATCTGCACAAAAGCCCGCATTACTTCAACATTTACCTCGCCATCCGGGCGCAGAATTCCCATACGCTCCAGCCGCGCACCGGTCGAACTATCAAATGGGTCGGGGACACAGAGATAAAGATTCTTTGACATTGGCAACCGCCTCCTGTAAAAAGTAAAAAGAAAGACCCGGCACTCCCGGTCGATAGGGGTGCCGAGCCTATTTGCTTTACTGGACTATGAAGCATTTCCCATGGTCTTGAAATACAGAGCCAGGGCTTTTTGTATGGTTTCTTCGATTTGCTTTGTGGTGGCCTTGGGCGGGAAGTACGGTGCAAAGGCCGGAGGGAGCGTGACAGAAACGCGCCGCCCCGGTTGCTTTGAGGTAGACAAGCCGCCTCCGCTCAATATGGATTTGATCTGGGAGGCATCCAGTTTGCCGTCTTCAAAAGCGGCGCGGAGCTTTTTCCCTTTTGCCGTGGAAATAGAGGCACTCCCTTCCGAAATAAACTGATAGATGCACTCCTGAAGGCTATGGTCCTCCACGAAGCTGATTTCATACGCAGCCAGTTGTCCCAGTCGTTTTCCGCTATTCATCAGCAGAAGCAGCGGACGGTATAATGTAGCATAGCGGCAATACTTGGATACCTTATCCCTGGTCAGTTCATACTCCTGTGCGATTTTTACATCCGTATGGGACTTTTCCTGAGTGTCAGGAGAAGTTGTTTCAAAAGTCTGGAGATCCGTGCGGCGCCCCTGGCGCTTGAGCATATTGTAGTGGGCCGCAATGCAAAGGACTCTCTGAGAAAACAGCATATCCGCGAGGGACCGCTGCCGGAAGTTCATCTCATAGAACAGGTCTTCCGCGGTTTCCTGAGTTAAGTCTGTCCGGATAACGGCTGGGATTGTAGTCAATCCAGCAATCTTTGAGGCATTGACCCGATTGTGGCCGCTAATTATAATATAGGTGCCCTCAGCAGTTTTCCAGACCAGAATGGGAGACTGAACTCCATGCCGCCTGATGCTCTCCACCATGTCCTCCAGCCGCGCTCCGGTATAGAGAGGGAAATGCTCCTCGTGGTCGGGAAAACCACTCAACTGGGCCAGCGGAAAATCACAAAGCGTTCCACCCTCCATAGGAGAGGGGAGATCATCGCGATTGAAAAAGCATTGGTAGGCTCCCTCCTCCGGCGGGCCATTTGCCATCGCCGCCTCCGCTTCACTTCGTTTCCGTTGCCGGAGTGCGTCCTGCACTTTATTTCTGGCCATAGGATAGCACCTCTTGTGCGACGGCGGAGTAAGCCTTTGCAGCGGGGTTGTTCGGCTCGTATGCAAAGATACTGGCCGCTCCAATGGGATGTTCTGCAACACGGATTGAGAAATCAATGGGGGAGGAAAATACGGTAAATGCGTTGCCGTAGTCGGCTTGGATCTCGTCCTGTATGCCCCGGCACAGATTGGTACGCCCTTGGTACATCGTCAGCAAAATACCACCGACAGCTAATTTGGGGTTAATCCCTTGGCGGATTGTCTGAATGACCTCCAAGGTATCAGCCATGTCTTCCATAGCCAAGTAGTGGGCCTGCACGGGGACAATGGCTTGATGGGCCGCAGCCAGCGCATTGATGGTCAGCAGATCCATACTGTGACCACAGTCAATTAAGATGTAGTCATACTGCGACTGGAAAAGCTCCAGGACACGAGCCATAACCAGCTCACAGGGAGTACCGCCGGTCTCTCCGCCGCGGTAACGGCTGCTCATTTGCAGAGCGACCAGCCGGCTGGACACACCAGCCAGTTTGGAATTTGCCGGGATGTAGTGAATGCCAGCCCCCTCAATGACCGCCCTATTTACAAAGAGTTCAGGCTCGGTATCATCCAGCACTGCATTCATCAGATTTGCAAGCGTGTATTTCAATGATTTAGGGTCAGAGCGCATTACTTTTGTCAGATCGCCTTGGGGATCATTGTCTACCAGAAGAACGGCCTTTCCTGCTGCGGACAAGGCGGCCCCGAGGTTAGCGCAAGTTGTGGTTTTACCGACACCACCTTTGGAGTTTGTGATCGCCAAAATAATCGCCATTCTATGTACCCTCTTTCTTTCGTGAGAATTAAACCCGGAATAGGAAACGCCCACCCTCGGCGTTATGCCTGGAGTGAGCGTTTCCAGCTCGCTCCGACATGACTGCCCCCCTTTTTTATGGAGTATCGAAATGTCGGAGCCAACAAATATGGCGAATATGTTCTGAAATTTGGACAAAATCAGCGAAACAACAGCCATTCATAGTGGTTTCCGACTTTGCCCTATTATATCTCATTCGTCGATCCGCCGTACAATGCCAGTTGCTTTCATCTATATAGTTCCTCCTACGGTAGTTTTTTGGAAACAAAATATAGTATCCGCAGGAAATGGCCGGATATGCAAAATGCGTTGAGCCGGACAGAAAACGGTCCGCCGCCTGGGGGGAGCAGACAGCGGACCGTTGATCGATTCTGTTGTATGCGGACAGACGGCGATTTTTTGTCTGGATCCAGCCGTCAAAGTGATTGAGCCTCTAACTTGCGCAAGACTGCCTGGAACCAGTCGGGCAGGGGGCACTCCAGCTCCACCGGGCGGCCGGTGGAGGGGTGGATGAATTTCAGACGCCGGGCGTGGAGGCACTGGCCGGCCAGACCGGGCCAGGGCTTTCGGCTGCCGTACACCGTGTCGCCGAGGAGCGGGTGGCCGACGGAGGCCAGATGGACCCGGATCTGGTGGGTGCGCCCTGTCTCCAGGCGGCACTCCACATGGGTAAAGCCGCGGTACCTTGCCAGTACGGACCAGTGGGTCACGGCGGGGCGGCCCGTTCGGGGCTCCACCGCCATCCGCTTGCGGTCTACCGGATGCCGCCCGATGGGGGCGTCCACCGTGCCGCTGTCCTCCCGGAAGCTGCCCACCGCCACCGCCTCATACACCCGGGCCAGGGAGTGGTCCTGAAGCTGGGCGGCCAGGGCCAGGTGGGCCCGGTCGTTTTTTGCGGCGATGATCAGGCCGGAGGTGTCCCGGTCGATACGGTGGACGATGCCGGGGCGCAGGGCGCCATTGATGCCGGAGAGGGTGTCGCCGCAGTGGAAGAGCAGAGCGTTTACCAGCGTCCCGTCCGGGTGCCCCGGGGCGGGATGGACCACCATGCCCACCGGCTTATTCACCACGATCACATCCCCGTCCTCATATACCACGTCCAGAGGGATGTCCTGGGGGAGGACGTCCACCGGCTCAGGGTCGGGGAGGAGGACCTCCACCACATCGCCGGCGGCGGGGCGGTCGTTCTTTTTCAACGCCTTTCCGCAGGAGGTCACCGCCCCATCCTCCAGCAGGCGCTGGGCGGCGGAGCGGGTCAACCCCTCCACGCTGCGGGCCAGAAAGGCGTCCAGCCGCTCGCCGGATTGCTGGACGGTGAGGGTGAGGGCGGTCATGGGCGGCGCTCCTGGGGATGCAGGCCCTGCTCCAGCCGCTCATAGCCCCACACATAGTAGACCGCGGCGGCGATCCCCCCCACCACCACGCAGATGTCCGCCACATTGAACACGGCGAACTCCATAAAGAGCACATGGAACATATCCACCACATAGCCCTGAAAGGCCCGGTCGATGAGGTTGCCCACCGCGCCCGCCAGCAGCAGGGCCAGAGAGATCCGGCCGAAGGGATGGCGAAAGAAGCCCCGCACCAGTGCCGCCAGCAGTAGTACCGACATCACCAGGGAGACCAGGGTGAGCAGCCAGGTGTGCTCTGAGAACAGGGAGAAGGCCGCACCGGTGTTCTGCACATAGGTCAGATCCAGGATATGAGGCAGGAAGGGAACGTATTCTCCTAAGGGAATGTTTTGGACCACCAGGTATTTGACAAGCTGGTCCAGGGCCACCAGGGCCACCACAAGCACGGCATACAGCATGAAGGACTCTCCTTTTCGACAGTCGCTTTTTTGAACAGCCCTATTCTATCATGTTCCGCGCTGGGGGACAACGGGGAATTTTCCGGCTTCCGGTTGACAGTCCAGCGGAGGGACGCCTACAATGGGGAGAGCACGCGGACAAGGAGGAGATTGGGATGGAGATACAGGGCTTGCAGAAAATGACCCTGCTGGACTATCCAGGCAAGGTGGCCTGCACCGTATTTTTAGGAGGGTGCGATCTGCGCTGTCCCTTCTGCCACAACGGAGAGTTGGTGGAGGGGGAGGCCCCCGCCGCCTTGAACGACGGGGAACTGACCGCATTTTTGAAAAAACGGCAGGGCCTGCTGGATGGGGTGTGCGTCACCGGAGGAGAGCCCCTGCTCCGACCGGAGCTGGAGGGGCTGCTGAGCCAGATCAAAAGTCTGGGCTTTCCGGTGAAGCTGGACACCAACGGCAGCCACCCGGACCGGCTGCGCCGCCTGACGGAGGCCGGGCTGGTGGACTATGTGGCCATGGACATCAAAAACAGCCCGGAGCGGTATGGGGAGACGGCGGGACGGTCCGGCCTGGACCTGGCTCCCTTCCGGGAGAGCGTCTCCTTCCTCCTCTCCGGGGCGGTGGACTATGAGTTCCGCACCACCGTGGTGCGGGAGCTCCACGACGGGGACAGCTTCCGGGCCATCGGCCCCTGGCTGGCCGGGGCCCGGCGGTACTACCTCCAGAGCTTTGTGGACCGGGATACGGTGCTCCGGGCGGGGCTCCATCCCTGGGACCGGGAGAGCCTGGAGGCCTTTGCCGGACTGGTGCGGCCCTGGATGGAGCGGGTGCAGCTGCGGGGGGTGTGATCTGGGCTCAGCGGCTCCGGGGGAGGAGCACCGTGAACACGCTGCCCTGGTCGGGGATGCTGTCCACCAGGATCTGGCCGCCGCACAGCTCGACGATGCGGTGGACGATGGACAGGCCCAGCCCCAGGCCCTTTTCGGTGTGATTGGGTTCCCCCTGGTAGTATTGGTCAAAGATGTGGGTCATCATCTCCGGGGACATCCCGATCCCGGTGTCGGAGATCCGGACCTGGATCTGCTCCGGGGAGCACTGGAGGGTGACGGACACCTCGCCCCCCTCGGGGGTGAATTTGATGGCATTGTTGAGCAGATTGAGCCAGACATGGCGCATCAGTTCCTCGTTTCCCACATAGGAGACGGGCTCCAGATCAGCGGAGAAGGCGATGCGCTTTTTCTCCCAGGCGCTGGAGAGCAGGATGGTGCAGCGCTTGATCTGCTCATCCAGGGGGAAGGGCTCCTTCTCCGGGATGGAGTGCTGGGACTCCAACCGGGACATCAGCAGGGTGCTGTTGGCCAGGTTGGCCAAGCGGTGGGCCTCCTCGGCGATGATCTGGAGGTACTGGCTGCGCTCCTCCTCGGTGAGGCCGGGCTCCTGAAGCAGCTCGGCAAAGCCAGAGACGGCGGTGATGGGGGTCTTGAACTCATGGGAGAAGCTGTTGATAAAGTCCTCCCGCAGGGTCTGGACCCCCTGAAGCTCCTCGGCCATCTTGTTGAAATCCTCATAGGCGGCGGCCAGCGGGCCGGCACGGCGGGGGTCTAACCGCAGGGAGAAGTTGCCCTCCGCCACGCCGCGCAGGCCCCCGGCCAAGCCGGTGAGAAACTGGTTGAAGCGGTAATTCAGGCCGCAGCCCAGGATGACCGTGGAGCCGATGAGGAACAGCAGGGGCCCCAGGCCGCTGGAGTGGGAGGCGGGGATGGGCGTCCCGGTCAAAAGCCAGGAGGCCGCCATGTACAGGGCGGTGCAGACCAGGTTGGACAGGATGGACAGGATGATAAACTCCTTGGTCAGCCACAGCAGAAGGCTGACATTTGGTCTCTGTTTTCGCTTCATTCCAGCACCTCCGCCTTATAGCCCAGGCCCTTGATGGTGATGATCCGGAACTCCTCAATGGAGCGCAGCTTGTTGCGCAGGCGGCTGATGTGAGTCTTGACGGTGTCCTCGCCGCTCTCGGAGTCAAAGCCCCATATATCGTCCAGCAGCTGGTTCCGGGTGAAGATCTGGCCGGGGTAGGAGAGCAGCTTATAGAGCAGCTCGAACTCCTTTTTGGGCAGCTCCAGCACCTGCTCCCCCCGGGAGACGGTGTAGGTGCTGGAGTCCAGCACCACCGGGCCGATGACGATCCGCCGTTCGCTGGCGATATGGGCCCGGCGGAGCAGGGCGTTGATCCGCCAGGTCAGCTCCTCATAGTTCACCGGCTTTGTCATGTAGTCGTCCACGCCGGAGGAGAAGCCCCGGCGCTTGTCCTCGAAGGACTGCTTGGCGGTGAGCAGCAGCACCGGGATCCCATTGCCCTGGTCCCGCAGGGTCTGGACCAGGGTATAGCCGTCCATCCGGGGCATCATCACATCGGCAATGATCAGATCCACAGGCTGCCGCTCCAGCAGCTCCAGGGCCTCTACGCCGTCCTTGGCACAGATGATGGTAAATTGATGCTTCAGCTTGGCGCAGGTGAGCAGGCGCATGGAGGCCTCGTCCTCCACCAGCAAGATGGTTGCCATCTCCATCGCTCCTTTGTGTCGGAATGGGGGACCGGCTCCTGACATACACATTGGGAAGGAGCTGGTTCCCGAAAGGCGGCGTGAGCCGCCTGTTTTTGATTGCTTGATACCGATTATACAGATGGGGACAGCCCGCGTCAAAGCCAGATGCCGCACTGCCCCTTGTACTTTGAGGGTAGCGGAGCTTTGTAAACCCAATGTAAACTTATGGAGCTTTTTTTGCGTACCGTTGATGTTCTGTGATTTTGACGAAGACGCTCCGACGGCCGGAGGGGAAAACAGTGAGTGTGCACAGGGGGGATCGCGGCCTTGTTTACGTTGAGTTTACCTTCGGCGGCTATGATGAAAGCTGACAGAGACACGAACCGGACAAATGACCGATGTGAAAATGGAGGATCATCCCATGAGACGAACATTTGCTCTGCTGCTGGCCGCCGTGATGGCCGCCGGCACGCTGACGGGGCCGGCAATGGCCGCCGAGAGCCAGAAGGAAGGAACCGCTGACAGCGCCTCCCAGGAGGTCCAGGAGGAGACAAAACTCCCGCCTGACCCGGAGGGAACGGTGACCTGGGCCAATCTGGACAGCCGGATCCGGTCTGGGAGCCTGAGCGCCCGGGTGCTCTCGGAGAACATCAGCGGGATCGAGGGGATCGACTATGACCTGATGTATGAGGACCTGCGGCGGCAGCTCAACGACATCGCCAACGCCCAGTGGTACATCACGATGATGGGCGGGGATGACAGCTCCCTGGCCAACGCGTACGATTCTCTCCGGGATACCTTTGATGACCTGAAGGACGGCGAGGTCCAGGCGGATAACGCCGATGTGGTCTGGCAGCTGAACAGCACGGTGGATCAGATGGTGGCTGCCGGCGAGACCCTGTACATCACCCTGGTGGGCCTGGAGCAGCAGGCCGCCGACGGCCAGCGGAGCCTGGCCGCCCTGGACCGGAGCCTGGAGGAGCTGCGCCTGCGCCAGCAGCTGGGCCAGGTGTCCAAACAGACTGTGAATGAGGTGGAGGCGCAGCGCACCCAGGTGGTCAGCCAGCTGAGCGCCCTGGACACCACGATCACGACCTATAAATCCCAGCTTCAGACCCTGATCGGTGAGGAGCCCACCGGGGAGATCACCCTGGGCGCCCTGCCCGCGCAGGGGGAGGACGGATGGACCGCGCCCGACTATGAGGCCGATCTGGCCGCGGCCAAGGCGGCCAGCTGGACGCTGCGCAGCGCCCAGAAGGACCTGGATGACGCCAAGGAGGACTGGGACGACGCCCAGAGCGACTACCGGGGTCCCCGGAAGCAGTACCTGCTCCAGGCCGCGGAGCACACCTGGGAGGCGGCCCAGCTGACCTATCAGTCCGCCTTCCAGGAGTTTGAGACCTCCTTCCGCACCCTGTATGACTCCCTGGCGGACAAGGAGAACACACTGAACAGCAAGCTGTCCGCCTTGGCCTGGCAGCAGACGGTGCTGGAGACCACTCAGAAGCGGTATGAGCTGGGTCAGGTATCCAAGATGAAGCTATTGGCCGCGCAGGATGACCTTGCGGCTGCCCAGTCCGCCGCGGACGGGGCCTGGAGGGACCTGCTTTCCGCCCGCACCAGCTACCGCTGGGCGGTGGAGCAGGGCCTGATGTGAGAAAAAGGATGGAAGATCGTCCCATGAAACGTACCATTTCCGCTGTGCTCTGCGCGGCCCTGGCCCTGACGCTGGCCGGCTGCGCGGAGGAGAAGGAGCCCATGCTGGACCAGACGGTGACGGTGGAGACCACCGCCGCCCAGCCCGGCGAGCTGAGCACCGAGAGCACCTATATCGGGACCATTTCCGCGGAGGGCACCGCCAGCGTGGTCTCCCTGGTCTCCGGCAATGTGGAGGAGGTCATGGTCTCGGTGGGGGACACAGTCTCCGCCGGAGATCCTCTGTGCCGCATCGATGACGAGAGCGCCCGCCTGGCCCTTCAGAACGCCCAGGCGGCCTATCAGAGCGCCCAGGAGAGCTATAACAGCGCCCAGGCGGGCTATGGCGGGGCCGACCTGCCGGTGCTGGAGGAGCAGCTGCGTCTGGCTCAGGATAACTATGAGGATACCAAGCACCTCTTTGAAATGGGAGCCGCCTCCCAGGCGGAGGTGGACCAGGCCAACCAGGCCCTGCTGTCCGCCCAGGCCGGGGTCGAGGCGGCCCGGGCCGGTCTGAGCTCCGCCCGGGCGGGGATCCAGTCCGCCCAGGTGGGCGTGAACTCCGCCCAGTACCAGCTGTCCCTCTACAACATGACCGCCCCCATCTCCGGGGTGGTGGAGGCGGTCAACCTGACGTTGAACAATTTCGCTTCCTCCGGCACGGTGGCCTTTGTCATCTCCAACGGCAGCAACAAGACGGTCACCTTCTACGTCACCGACCAGGTGCGCCAGACCCTGACCGCCGGCCAGGAGGTCTCTGTGGTCAGCGACGGCCGGACCTATCAGGGCGCGGTGACGGAGATCAGCGGCGTGGTGGACGCGGCCACCGGCCTGTTCAAGGTCAAGGCGGTCATCAACGAGGCCCAATCCCTGCCCGACGGCCTGGCGGTGGAGCTGACCACCACGGCCTACCGCTCCAGCGGGGCCATCCTGATCCCCAGCGACGCGGTCTATTTTGACGAGGGCAACGCCTATGTCTATGTGGCCCGGGACGGCGCCGCGGTGCGCACTGAGGTGACTGTGGGCCTGTACACTGCGGATACCATCGCCGTCACCAGCGGACTGACCGCCGGGGATGAGGTGATCACCACCTGGTCCGCCGGACTGAAGGACGGCGCGCCCATCCGCCTGGCCGGACAGGAGGAGGCGGACAGCGGAGCCGCAGACGCCTCCGGTGCAGCAGCAGACGCCTCCGGCAGTGCCGCCAGCGGGACGGAGGCGCCGTAACCCATGAAACTGATTCGACTGATCCTGCGCCGGCCTACCTCGGTGATCCTGATGATCCTGGCCGTGGTGGTGTTCGGCTCGGCCTCCCTGACCGGGATGCCTCTGGAGTATATGCCTGACATGGAGATGCCTATGGAGCTGGTGATGGTCACCTGGCCCGGGGCGGATGCCGACAGCATCGACCGGCTGGTCACCCAGCCCATCGAGGATGAGTGTGAGACCCTGTCCGACATCGACAGCGTCAACTCCTACTCCTTTGATAACTACGCCATGCTCCAGCTGACCTATAAGTACGGCGTGGACATGGATGAGGTCTACTCCGACCTGAAGAACTCTATGGACAACCTGATGCCCACTCTCCCGGAGGACTGTGAGGACCCCCTGATCATGGAGCTGAGCGCCGACTTTATGCCCACCATGATCCTCTCCGCCGTGGCTCCCGAAGGGATGGACGCGGCCAGCTACCTCAACGACACAGTGGTGCCAGTGATCGAGAGCTTGGGCGGCGTGGCCCAGGTGGAGGTCACCGGGGCCCAGGACGAGTATCTGCGCATCGTACTGGATGAGGCGGCCCTCCAGCAGTACCGCCTGTCCATCTCGGCAGTGGGCTCCGCCATCGCGGCGGCCGACTTCGATATGCCGGTGGGCGACGTCACCCTGGGTACCCAGGACATCGCCCTGGGCGTCTACGGCAGCGTGGATGTGAACGCCGACTTCCGGAACCTGCCCATCCAGACCCCATCGGGTCAGATGGTGGCCCTGGGAGATCTGTGCACCTTCTTCAACGTGTATGAGAAGGATGCGGAGAACCTCAGCCGCTACAACGGCGGCGACAGCGTTATGCTCAGCGTGACCAAGCAGGACAGCGCCGCTACCGTGGAGGTCTGCGAGGATGTCATGGAGATCCTGGACCGGTACAGTATGGACGGTCTGAGCTTCGAGGTCATTTACAACGAGGCGGATAGCATCATGGAGACCCTGGGTGAGGTGCTGAATACCCTCATCACCGGCATCATCCTGACCATGCTGGTGCTGTTCCTCTTCTTCGGCGATCTGCGCGCCAGCCTGATCGTGGGCATCAGTATGCCCCTGTCCATCCTGCTGGCGGTGATCCTTCTGAACTTTGCCGGCTTTGCCATCGATCTGATGACGGGTACCTCCCTGATCATCGCCATCGGCATGATCGTGGATAACTCCATCGTCATTTTGGAGAGCTGTATGCGCTCCAGAGAGAACGGCTTGGACTTCCGGGAGGCGGCGGTGGAGGGCACCTCCACCATGATTATGTCCACCCTGGCCGGTACGCTGACCACCGTGGTGGTCTACATCCCCCTGGCCATGGCTGAGGGCCTGGTGGGTATGATGTCCGGCCCCCTGAGCTGGACCATTCTGCTGACCATGCTCTCCTCCTTCCTCAGCGCTGTGGTGGTGGTCCCCCTGGCCTTCGTGTGGCTCAAGCCCAAGGCGAAGGAGGAACTGCCCATCAACCGGCTCCTGGCCCGGTTCCGCGCCTTCTACCGCCGGGTCATGCCCGGCCTGCTGCGGCGGCCCGGCCGGGTGGTCTCGGTGGGTGTGGCCTGCTTCCTGGCCGCCATCCTGCTGGCCAGCCAAATGGAATTTGTGCTGATGCCGGACAACTATGACGGCAGCGTCAGCCTGGAGGCCACCTTCCGTTCCGGTACCAAGCTGTCTGTCATGGACGAGCGGATCCAGGAACTGGAGGACGCCCTTCTGGAGGACCCCAACTTTGAAAAGGTGACCCTGAGCGCCTCGGAGAACACCGCCACCTTCACCGCCTACGCGGTGGACGGCTGCAAGCGCAGCAGTGAGGCGGCGGTGGAGGAGTATACCAACCGCTTCGGCGGCTCTCCCGGTATGGACCTGGCCGTTACCCCCGCCAGCGGCGATTCCAGCATGGGCGCCATGATGGGAGGGGGCAATACCAAGACCGTGACTCTGGTGGCCGACAGCCTGGACGTCCTGGAGCAGGGTGCGGATCAGGTGGCGGACGCCATGAGCCAAGTCCCCGGCGTGATCCGGGTGGCCAACGAGTTCGACCAGAGCCGTGTCAAGGGCCGCCTGGTGGTAGACTCTCAGAAGGCCCAGGCACTGGGGACCTCGGAGTCCGCGGTGGCCATGCAGGTCTACTATCTGCTCAACGGCATGACGGCCACCACCCTGGACGACTACGGCGACTCCGACGCGGAGTATGATGTGGTGCTGGAGTATCCCGAGGGAAAGTATGATGACATCACGACCCTTCTGGACTATCCCATTGCCACCCAGAGCGGCCGTATGGTCACCCTGCGGGACATCGCCGATGTGGAGTACATCACCACTCTGCCCAGCATCACCCGGCAGGACGGGCAGTACAGCGTTACGGTCACGGCCACCACAACGGATACCGCCAAGTACACCGCGGCCAGCGCCATCGACAGCGCGGTGCGGGGCCTGACCCTTCCCGAGGGGGTCACAGTAGGGACCGGATCGCTGGACTCCACCACAGAGGAGGCCACCCAGAGCGTGAGCACCGCCCTGCTGTCCGCCATCTTCCTGGTGTTCCTGGTCATGGGCATCCAGTTTGACTCCCCCAAGCTGTCCATCATGGTCATGCTGTGTATTCCTCTGAGTCTGGTGGGCTCCATCGGTCTGATGTTCCTGTCCGGCCGTCCCATGAGCATCCTGGGCCTGATGGGCTTCCTGATGCTGGTGGGTATCGCGGTGAACAACGGCATCTACCTGGTGGACGGCACCAACCAGTTGCGCCGGACCATGCCCCTGGGCGAGGCCCTGGTGGAGGCGGGCACCACCCGTCTGCGCCCCATCCTGATGACCACCCTGACCACCATCATCTCCATGGTGCCGATGATCTTCTCCACCGACAGCGGCATGAGTATGATGAAGGATATGGCCTATATCATCATTGGCGGCCTGGTGGCCTCCACGGCGCTGGCTATGTTCCTGATGCCTGCCTTCTATCTGCTGATCCGGCGTGAGAATCCGGACGGGACCAAGCGGAAGGCGCTGTTCAGCCGCCGCAAGAGCAAGGAAAACGCGGCGGTCTGAGTGATCGTGAGAAAGACAAAAAACACACGGCTCCCACCGGGAGCCGTGTGTTTTTGTATTCTCTTGGGGGATCAGCGGGCGAGCCAGCCGGCGTACTCCTCCGCGGCGCGCACCCGGCCCACGGCGGAGAGAGATGCCCCCTGGGGGCGGAAGAGGCGCTGGGCCAGCTGGCGCAGCTCCTCCCGGGTCACCTGCTCATAGCACGCCAGAAGCTCGTCTGCCTCCCGCACCCGGCCGTACAGAAGGCCGGAGGCGCCCAGGTGGCTCATTCGGGACTGAACGGACTCCAGACCCATCAGAAGACCGGCCTGAGCCTGTTCCCGGGCGCGGTCCAGCTCCTCCTGGGTGGGGCCGTGCTCAGCCAGATCGCTGACGATGTTCCGAACGGTTTCCAGGGCCTGGGCCTCCTGCTCGCCGCCAGTGGCGGTATAGATGCCCAGCAGTCCGGTGTCCGCGTGGTCGGCCACATAGGAATATACGGTATAGCACAGCCCGCGCTTCTCCCGCAGCTCCTGGAACAGGCGGGAGGAGCAGCCTCCCCCCAAGATGGAGTTGAGCAGCAGCAGGGCGTAACGCTGGTCGTCCCGATAGGACAGACCGGGGTAAGCCAGGATCAGATGGTTCTGCTCAATGGCCTTCCGGCGCACGGTGACAGCAGGGCGGTAGACCGCGTCCCGCATCCGGCGGGGGATGGAGGCGGGCAGGGCGGCCAGCCGCTCCCGCAGGGCGGTGACATGGCGCTCCTCAAAGCGGCCCGCCAGGGCGACCACGATCGAGCTGGGACAGTAGTGCTCCGCCTGCCACTGGCGCAGGGATTCTCCCGTCATCTCATTCAAAGTGGAGGATCGGCCCAGGATGGGGCGGCCCAGGGGGCGGCCCTTATAGACCGCCATAGCCAGCCGGTCGGCGCACAGGTCCTCCGGGGTGTCCTCGTACATCCCAATCTCCTCCAGGATCACGCCCCGCTCCAGCTCCACATCCTCCTGGGCGAAGCGGGAGTGGAACAGCATATCGCACAGCAGGTCGGAGGCCCGGTCCAGATGGCGGTCCAGACACCGGGCGTAGTAGCAGGTGCTCTCCTTGGTGGTGTAAGCGTTGACCTGGCCGCCGATGGCGTCGATCTCCCGGGCCAGGTCGGCGGCAGAGCGCCGGTCAGTACCCTTGAAGGAGAGGTGCTCAATAAAATGGGCCGCGCCGTTTTCTGTGGCGCGTTCGTGGCGGGAGCCCGCCCCCACGAAAAATCCGAGGGCGGCGGAGCGGGCCCCCGGAATGTATTCAGTCAAAAGCCGGGCTCCATTGGAAAGGGTGATGGTACGGTACATGGCTGTTTCCTCACTTTGACAAGTTTCGTGGATAAAGTATACCACATCTCTAGGGAATCCGTCTATCCAAGTTTCACATTTCTGTACGCCTTCCCGGCGGCCGCTGAAAAAATCGGAGCCCGCGGGTATAATGTGCCCCATGCCTGTCCACAATAGGCTTCGGAGGTGGTTTCCATGAAACGGAACCGATTGGAAAAACTGGGCGACTTCGTGCTGGGAAAGGGCTTCTACATAGTCCTGTTCCTGTGCGTCGCCGCAATTGGAATTTCGGGCTATTATCTCATCCGCTCCGTCAGCGGGAGCGAGCCGGTGGAGGAGCCGGTCACAGCAAACCCCAACATCACCCTGCCGGACAGCAGCGCGGTCTTCCCGGAGGAGAAGCCCCGGCCTGAGCCGGAGGCGCAGCCGGACGACCCCCAGCCGAAGAAGGACGCGGAGACGTCCGCCCCGGTACAGCCCCGGGAGGTGGTCTACACCTGGCCGGTGAAGGGACAGGTGCTCCGTGGCTTCACAGTGGAGGCCCTGGCCTATGACGAGACCATGGGGGACTGGCGGACCCACGGAGGGATCGACATTGCCGCCGAGGAAGGGCGGAAGGTGCTGGCCGCCGGAGAGGGCCAGGTGGCTGAGGTGTACGATGACGCCATGATGGGGACCACAGTGACCGTCCTCCAGCCGGACGGAGTGACCGCGGTGTATTCCAACCTGGCGCAGGGGCCTGCGGTGGCGGTGGGCGACGCGGTGGATACCGGGACCGTGCTGGGGGAGGTGGGACGCACCGCCATGGCGGAGAGCGGACTGGAGCCCCACCTCCATCTGGAGCTGCTGGCGGACGGGGAGCCGGTGGACCCCCTGTCCTATCTGCCGGAGCAGAATTGAACAGTGAGCATCATAAAGGAGGACGGCTGTCATACGACAGCCGCCCTCAAAATTTTAGATCAGGTGTGGCGCCGCAGGGCGGCTTCCTTCAACGCGGGGTAGCGCTTGATGGCGTCCAGATAGGCCACCATGATCGCCTTTTTGGAGGAGCCGCCGTAGCGGCGGTTCAGCTCTGCCTCCAGGGTCTCCTTCCGCTCCCACAGGTTGCGCCCCACGAAGAGGCGGGAGAGGAATTCCTCGGTCAGATCCACCGTATGGGTGCAGCCGAATTGAAGGATCTGGTCGGTCTCCGGGTCTACCTCAAAGGCGAGGTAGAAGGAGTTGAAGATCTTGGTGATGGCGTTATCCAGGTTGGTACGGGACTCGCCGATCAAATATACGCTTTCTGACATGACTGTGGCTCCTCCTGACTACTTAGACTATGACCTCTATTATGCCGTTCCGGACAGTGGGAAGCAAGTGTTTTTTGACCTTACAGGCTGTTTCTGCGGAAAAAGTCCAGAGCGTTCTGATAGAGGATGCCGGAGGCGACGGCCTCGGGGATGTTGCGGGAGAGCAGGTACTCATAGATACCGGCCGCCTTGGCGGGGGAATCCAGGCACTCGGGGAGCTGGGCACCGTCGAAGTCGGAGCCCAGGGCCAGGCACTTCTCCGCACCCAGGGAGAGGAAGTGGTCCACATGGCGGTACAGGTCGTCCAGGCTCTCCACGTTCCGGTCCTCCCGGAGGAAGGCCACAAAGTAGTTCAGGCCGATGAGGCACTCACGGCGCACCATCTCCCGGATCATGTCGTCGGTGAGGTTGCGCTTGTGGGCGGCCACGGCGCGGGCGTTGGAGTGGGTGGCGGTGAAGGGCTTCTGAGCCACCTCCAGCAGGTCGGCGAAGCCGGCGTCGTTCAGGTGGGAGACGTCCGCCAGGATGTTGTACTTCTCCAGTTCGGGGATCAGCTTTTTGCCGAAGTCGGTCAGGCCGTGCTCGCTGACGTGGCCGGAGCCGATCTCGTTCTCGCCGTTCCAGGTGAGGGTGATGGCCTTGACCCCGTCCTCTGCCAGCAGGCGGACCCGGTCCAGGTCGCCGGCCAGGGCGGAGCCGTTCTCCACGCTGAGGAAGGCTGCGGTCCGGTTGGACTGGAAGGCCTCCTCCATGTCGGCGCAGGTGCGGCAGCGCTTGACGCGGTCGGAGAACTTGTCCATCTGGCGGATGAAGTTGTCCCGGTTGGCCTCGTAATAGCGGATGGCGTCCTCACCCCGGCACTCATCGGGGATGAAAATGGCATAGAACTGGGCCCAGTGGACCCCCTCGGGGATGCTGGACAGGGAGAGGACACGCTGGGGGTCGTCCAGGGTATCGGTGCCAAGGCCGCTGCTGTACTTGCAGTCGGTCAGAGTGTCACAGTGCAGATCGATCAGTGCGTAAGGTTTCATAGCTGTCATTCCTGCCTTCTAAATTAAGGTTGAGGCCGGTTGGCTCTCTCGGCAGGGCAGACGCCGCGCCGGGGAAGATCGGCCGTTGGGTGGAGCCCCCGGACCCCAGCGGGTCCGGGGGCGGGACGTGAGAAGAAGCGCGCGTTACTTCTGGAACATCTGGGTGAAGATCACGGCGCACTCCGCGCGGGTGGCGGAGCCGGCGGGCGCCAGGATGGAGGCGCTCCGGCCGGAGATCAGGCCGCTGCCCACAGCCCAGCTCATGGCGTCCTTGGCCCAGACGGACACGTCGGCGGCGTCGGCATAGCCGGCCAGGCCGGCGGTCTTGGAGAGGTCCATGTCCTTCTTCTGGGCGTAGCTGTGGAGGATCACAGCCAGCTGCTCACGGGTGACAGGGGCGTTGGGCTCCATGCGGCCATCGGGATAGCCGGCGATCACGCCCTGGGCCTTGGCCCACTGCATGGCGTCGTGGAACCAGGCGTTGGCGGGCACGTCAGAGATGGCGGCCGCGCCGGAGACGGCGGGCTTGCCCTCCCGGGCGTACAGGATCTGGGCGACCATGGCGCGGGTGACGGTGCCGTTGGGGTCAAAGCGATTGGCGGAGACGCCGGCCATCAGGCCCATGTCCACGGCGTCCTGCACCGCATCATAGAACCAGTCGTTCTTGGAGACATCGGCGAAGCCGGACTGCTCCACCGCGCCCTCCAGAGCGAAGGTGGCGTGGATGGTCTGGTCGCTGGTGACATTCTTGAAGGTGTAGGAGTCCACAGCGCCCACGCTCTTGCCATTGACGGTCACGTCAGCGATGGCGTAGCCCTTGTCAGCAGTGATGGTGTAGGTCTTGGAATCGTTCTTCTCCACACGGACGGTGCCCTTGGGGCTGATGGAGCCGCCCTTTCCGGCAGAGGCGCGGATGGCGTAGGTGGGATCGGAGTGATCGCTGCCGCCGCTGGAGCTGCCGGTGTTCTCATGGAACAGATCAGCCAGGATCTCGTCAGCGCTCATATTGGCATAACCATCGGGGTCGGTGAGGGTGCCACCCAGAGTCCAACTGAACTTGCCGGCAGCACTGCCGCTGTACTCGGTATAATCGTCAAAGTTCTTATAGACCTTGTGATAGCGCTTCCACCACTGGGGATAGTACTTGCTCATGTACTCCTCGGCCAGCTTCACGGCCTGGCAGTTCTCGGAATCGCCCACGCCGTTGATCTGGACGCCGCCGCCGCCCTGGCCGTTGATGCTGTCAGAGGGGGTGGAGTGGAGGATGACCAGAGAGCCGTCTTCACACTTGCCCAGGCAGATCCAGACGTGGCCATTCATGGAGAAGATGTCGCCGGTCTTGAAGTCCTCGGGCTTGAAGGGGGATTTCTGCTCCCAGGTGCCCCACTTCTGAACCTCGGCAAAGTTCTTGGCCTGCTGGGTAGCGGACATGACATAGCCCTTGTCACCGTTGGCGACAGAGCCATTGGTGGTATGCATGGTGTTGTAGACAGACCAGCCTACAAAGGCGGAGCAGTCGATGCCGCCGTAGTAGTACTGGTTCCACTGCTCGTGGGGGTAGTAGCTCTCGCTGTGGTCATCATTGTACTTGTAGGTGTAGTTGGCGTCCTGGCTCTGGAAGAAGTCGATCCAGCTCTGGGACAGGCCGATGGTCATGGACTGGTTAGAGGAGTTTACATCCTGCCAGTCCCAGGAGCCGCCGTAGACATACAGAGAGGTGCCAACGGGGGTCAGAGCAGTGGCCAGGAAGTTCTTCAGGGTCTTCTCACCGGGGGTGCCGGACACAGGAGCCTTGTACTCCTCGGCAACAAAGGTCTTGTAGACAGTCTTGGCCTGATCGCCATTGACCATAACTTTAACGGAGTCGCCTACCTTGACAGAGGCAGCCTTCACAGAGGAGCCGCCGGCCTTGGAGGTGATCTCATAGGTCTTGGAATCTGCGGTGTTCAGAGTCTTGCCGTCCACGGTGATGGAGCTGCCGCTCTTGGCGGTCACAGTGCCCATGACTACGTCATCGTGGCCCTTGTCCTTCAGTTCCACGGCGGTGACCTCGTTGGCGGTCACATCGATGTTGTAGACATAGCCCTCCATCAGCTGGTTCTGGAGGCTGTACTTGTCCGCGTCATCCACAGTGAAGGTGCGGACGTCGCCGTCCACGAAGAACTGGTGCTGGAAGGTGGGCTTGTGGTCCCAGTTGGTGTTCCGGTCGCCGTAGTCCTTGACGCCCAGGTACACGGCCTCGCCTTCATAGGTGTCAAACAGGTCGGCCAGGATCTCGTCGGCGCTCATGTCGGCATAGCCGTCGGGGTCGGAGAGGGTGCCGTTCAGGTCCCAGCTGAACTTGCCGCCCACGGGGGCCTTGAACGTACCGGGCTGGTCTGCGATCTCGTTATCCTTGACGGTGGTGTAGTCATCAAAGTTCTTATAAACCTTGTGATAACGGCTGTACCACTCGGGATAGTACTTGCTCATGTACTTCTCGGCCAGCTTCACGGCCTGGCAGTTCTCGGAATCGCCCACGCCGTTGATCTGGACGCCGCCGCCGCCCTGGTTGTTGATGCTGTCGGAAGGAGTGGAGTGGAGGATGACCAGAGAGCCGTCCTCGCACTTGCCCAGGCAGATCCAGACGTGGCCGTTCATGGAGAAGATGTCGCCGGTCTTGAAGTCTTCGGGCTGGAAAGTGCGGTGACACTTGTTGGGAGTGTCCTCATCTCCCTGCTCAACAAAAATGCTGCCGTCAGGATTCTTCTTTACTTCACCATAGTCGATGGTGCCCCAGCCCTGTTCTTCAGCGAAATTCTTAGCCTGGCTGGTGGCGGACATGACATAGCCCTTGTCGCCATCGGCCACAGAGCCGCTCTCGGTGTTCATCAGGTTATAGACCGACCAGCCCACATAGCCGGAGCAGTCGGGGCCGCCATAGTAGTACTCATTGTACCCGCGCCAGTAGTAGGAGTGAGCGGGGTCATTGTCATCCCGATAGGTGTAATCTGCATTATGGCTCTGGAAGAAATCCAGCCAGCTCTGGGGCAGGCCGATGGTCATGGACTGGTTGGAAGAATTAGCATCCTGCCAGTCCCAGGAGCCGCCGTAGACATACAGAGAGGTGCCTACGGGCTCCATGGCGGTGGCCAGGAAGTTCTTCAGGGTCAGCTTGCCGGGCACGCCGCTGACAGGGGCGGTGTAGTCCTCGGCAATGAACATCCGGAACAGCTTGGTCACATGGTCATCAGAGTCCACCACGATGCGGACGGTATCATCTACCTTCAGCTCATCGAACGTGATTTTCGTAACAGTGGCTCCGCCGGCCTGAGCGTCGATGTCATAAAGTTCGGCGTCATCATTGACGGTGAAGGATTCATTGTCAATATAAATTTGTTTGCTGGTAGCTTTGACGTTGGTCAGGACACCGGCCACGTCGCCCTCCTCCAGCTTGACAGAGGTGACTTCCGTTCCATCCAGGGTGATGTCATAGACATAACCCTCCATCAGTTGGTTCTGAATGGAGTAGTGTTCGTCCTTGGCGATGGTGTAGATTTCTTCCTCGCCGTTGACATTGAAACGGTACTTGAAGGTGTCTTTGTTATCGCCGTCAGAATCGGCAAAGTTCTTAACTCCCAGGTAGACAACATCCTCACCATCTGTCTGCCGGGGGGGGGGCATTTGTCTCTGACGCGTCAACAGCAAAGGCCGGCACTGCCAGGGACGACAGCATGGACGCGGAGAGAAGCAGGGCGCAAAGCTTCTTCTTCATTCGTTGCACATTCCTTTCCAGATTTTGATGTGAGAGCTTACAGCTCCGTATATTCCAGGACCTCCTTGGTCCTCAGGAATTCCTCATAGCGCAGGCCGCGGTCCTCGGTCTCCATCTCGCCCACCTGGTTGTCGTACGGGTCGGCGCGCCAGTGGTCCTTGGGGACGTCGAAGTCGCCCTGGAACTGGGTGTTGGCCACCATGCGGAAGGTATCCAGGTTGCCGAAGTAGTGGAGGCGGCGCGCCTCGTTGTGCTCCCGGACAGCGCCCACTCCGAAGGAGGGATCCGCGTACAGCCAACCATAGGGTGCGGCATAGAACTGGGCCCAGTCGTGGGCACCGCAGAAGCCGGGCTCTACCTTCCAACCGCTCTGCCACCGGGCGGGAACACCGGCACAGCGGCACAGCGTGATGAACAGCAGGGCGAACACGCCGCAGTCGCCGGTGCGGCTCCGCGCGCAGTTCTCCGCAATGTTTTCCAGGCTGAAATAGGCCGGCATAAAGTTGTAAGAGGCGTTTTTGGTGATGAAGTCATAGATCCGGCGGGCCTTCTCCAGGTTGGAGTCTGCGCCCTGGGTCAGGGTGCGGGCCAGCTCCCGGAGATAGGGGGTGAAGAGAATGTGGGGAGCCTCCTCTCCCAGCCAGCGCTGGGCGTCCTCCGGCAGCTTGGGTGCGCCGGGGGCGGTCTCCGGCCGGGTAAGGTCGTGGTAGCGCTGGGTCTGAGTGAAAGAAAACTCCACTTCAAAGGGGTGGTTCTCCTCCATGACCTCCTCCCAGAAGATCACCCGCTGGGGGGCGTCCTCGGGGGAGATGTGGGTGGGCTCAGGGGAGACCCGCTCAATGCGGATGTCGCTCTGGGCATCGCACGCGCAGGGGAGGGGCAGATAGGCCCGTACCCGGCGGCCCGCCTCAAAGACCTCGTCCTTCATCCGGACGGTGGCCCGGCAGCGCACCCGGCTGGCGGCGGTCCCCTCCGTGCGGAGCCGGTCCGCCACACGGTCCAGGCGGCCCTCGGGGTCCTGGCCGTCCGCTCCGGCGGTCTTAACGTCCGCCCGGGCGGCAAAGGCCGCGTTGGTCTTGCACAGGGTCTCAAAGAAGCGGTCGAAGTAGTGGGGGACTCCGTGGTCATAGATCCAGTCGATCTTCCATTGATCCTCCAGGGCGTCGAACTCCGCCTCGGTGAAGTCGGGAATGTGCTCCCGAACCAGGGCCAGGGCCTCCTCCTTCGTATAGGGGTAGTCCAGAGGCAGGCGGAGGATCATCTCCCGCTGGACCGTCAGACAGCGCTTGAGCGCCTCCGGCGTGGTGGGAGAGGCCAGGTGGCGGTCGATGGCGGCCACAGCCCCCTCAAAGTCCCCGTGGAGCTTCCGGCGCAGGACGTCGTTGGGCAGCCCAATGTGGAGATAGCGGAAACTGTCGTTGATGTTCATAGTTCTCCTTTCCATTTTTGGCAGGGCTTAGATGAAAAAGGGTAAAAAGGTGCGCCGGACCTCCCGGGCCCGGCGCACCGGTGTCGCATCAGACGAACATATGAAGGATGGCGCCCATGCCCAAACCGAGCAGGTTGCCGATGGCCGCGCCCAGCACGCCCATCAGAACGCCGATGCCGGCGAAGGACGCGTCATAGGCGGTAGCCACAATGGGGGCCGATGCACTGCCGCCGATGTTAGCCAGGGAGGCAGTGGAGACCATGCACAGATCCCAGTGGAAGATCTTGGACAGGATGAACATGACAACCACGTGCAGCACCAGGACCAGCATGCCGTAAACGACCCACATGGGGGCGGACAGCAGATCGGTGACGGAGGCGGTGGAAGCCAGCAGAGAGACGACAGCGTACAGGTAGATGTTGGACATCTCCTCCACGGCGGGCAGCTTGCCCAGAGGAGTCATGGCGCAGATCAGGCCCAGCACGGTGACGAACACGGTGGTGCAGGTGCCCTTGTCGAACATATCCAGACCCATGTTGGCCAGACCGGCGTTCATGGCGGCGCCCACGGACTGGGAGATAGCGGAGACCAGCAGGGACAGACCGATCAGGAAGATCCAGTCGCCGGAGGTAGCCTTGCGGGCCTTATCCTTCTCGACCTCCGCGTTGGCGGCGGCGGCGATGGCGTCCAGGCCGGAGGTGTTGGCCTTAGTGGCCTTGTTCCACTTGTTGGCATAGCGGACGGCCAGCAGCAGCAGGGCGATCCACACGGAGTAGCACACGGTGTCCAGAGCCAGGGCGCAGCTGTAAGCGCCGCTGTCTACGGGAAGGGCGTCCTGCATGGCGGCCATATTGGCGGAGCCGCCGACCCAGGAGGCGTACAGAGCGGCCACGGCAGCCCAGGTCTTCTCACCGCCGCCCAGGGGGCCCATTAAGATGGGATAGAACACCAAGAAGCCCAGACCAAGGGTCAGGGAGCAGCCCAGGAAGATGGCGATCATCCGGCCGCCCAGCTTGGCCAGCTTGCGGAAGTCGCACCGCAGCAGCATGACGAAGATCATGGCATACAGCAGGTTGTTCTTCAAGGCGGAGTAGACCGCGGAGCAGGCGTCCGAGGCGTACAGGCCCATGGTGCAGAAGATCATGTTCAGCACATAGATCCACACCAAGGGGGGTACCACATTAAAGACCTTCCACTTGGTGTACTTCTCCAGAGCCAGCAGACCGCCGGCCAGGAACATCAGAAATGCGATGTAAGTAAAGCCGTTTGTGATGGTAAACATAGTTTTGTTTCCTCCCTGTTTCTAGTGATTGGGGATCTGCCTCCCGGCGCACGACCCGGGGGACAGGGGAAAGCGGGGCTTCCCGGTTTTGACACACCTCTCTCTCCTTGAATTGGGGCGCTGCGCGCTTTCCTCCTTCCAGTTGGTTTTGCATACAAAAAAACCAACAAAAACAAGAAGCACGTAAAGACGTACCCTTATTTCTGCTGGATTTTATCTGTGGTGACGGGACGGAAAGGACCCCTCAGACAGCTAAAGCAGCGATTCACTTGATAATAAACATTATAGCAATTTCAACGAAAAAGTCAAGTGACTTTTGCGTTAGGATGTGAAAAAAGATAATTGATGATGAAAAACCCCCTTCTTTATGGGGATTTAGGCCCTGTCGTAACGAAAAAAGTGTGGTGGACAGGCCGACGGGAACCGACAGGAAGTGTGTGGAGACGGTTTGGACTGTCAATTTGCACAAACGATTGATAAGATGAATATTCTTTCATTCTGCTTGACGGGTGGACGGACTGCACCGTATAATGGAACCCACAGAAATGGAGCGGAGCGGCCCAGCCGTGCGCTCCGAAGCAGAAGGAGGGAGGAGCAGGATATGGGACAAAAGGCGCTCCTGATGGCGGGTCTGCTGACTGTGGCTCTGTCCGCCTGCGGCGGTCCGCTTTCTATGGAGGAGTCTGCGGGAGGAGAGGGCGCGCGCTCCGGCTCACAGGCGCTGCAGAGTGAAGACGGATCAGACCGCTCCGTGGAGCGGTCCTGTGCGGTGCTGTATATCGGCGTCGGGAACCAGTTTGCGGAGTATCCGGTGGAGTACACCGGCGAGTTGGATGAGAACGGACAGATTCCACCAGAGGAGGTATTGGCGGCGATGGCCAGTCTCACCGGCTGGAACTTGGATCTGGCAGAGCCGATCTTCTCTGGAAAGGGCGGGATTACGGTCTCCTTCGCGGATACCTCCGCCCTGTTTGCCGGCCCTCCGGAGGAACAGAGGGAGGAGTTCTATGTTTATGACGCCCTCCAGTTGGACCAGACGATTCTGGACAGCCTGAAGAAAACCCTCCAGTGCTGGGCGGTGGACCCGGAGCTGGGGGACCCAGACCAGGTGGAGGTCTGGTTCTGCGGGGCGGATGGCGGTGACCTGGCCCTCCCCGGCACAGGGGTGACCATCCCAGCAGCTCAGCCCTATGAGCAGTTCCCACAGCCCGGGGAGGGGGCGGCGCCGTAGACCGGCGCGCCCCAGCTGGGATATGACAAGACGACAAGAGGCCCCGGCGATCCGCCGGGGCCTCTTGCCTGTGTGTGTTGTAAAAGGAGAGGGAGAAATGGGAGAAATTTTAAGACTTCGTGTTTACACTCATATCCTAACCCATAATTAAGGCAAAACCGTGACGGTGATATGAACAGTTTGTAAACAGTTTTGGGGAAAAACGCCGGTTTTCTCTCTGAAATATGCGGAACTGCCCAAGATGGCGTCGGGAGCTGCCCCGGCCTCCGTCTTGACGGAACAACAGGCGGCGTGAGATAATAAACTGATAAAGGAAGAGATCCGCCGGGGCTGAGGCTCCCGGCGGGGCAAGGAGGCAATTTACATTGATCGAGGCATTGACCCGGCGCTGTCTGGGCGGAGCGGACCCCACCGCTCCGGAGGTCCGGCAGCGGTGCGGAACACTGGCGGGAGGCGTGGGCATCCTGCTGAATACCCTGCTGTGTCTGGGGAAGCTGGGGGCGGGGCTGCTCACCGGCTCTATCGCCGTGGTGGCGGACGGATTGAACAACCTGTCGGACGCCGCCTCATCGGTGATCACGCTGATCGGCTTCCGGCTGGCGGGACAGGCGGCGGACGAGGAGCACCCCTTCGGACATGGACGGATCGAGTACCTCAGCGGCCTGCTGGTGGCCATGGCCATCCTGCTGATGGGCTTTGAGCTGGGGCGGAGCTCCCTGGAGAAGCTGCTCCACCCGGAGGAGCTGTCCTTCTCCTGGCTGGCCGTCGCCATCCTGGCGGTGTCCATCGGGATGAAGCTCTGGATGTTCCGCTTTAACCGCGTCCTGGGGGAGGCCATCTCCTCCCAGGCCATGAAGGCCACGGCGGCCGACTCCCTCTCTGACGCGGCGGCCACCGCCGTGGTGCTGGCCGCCACCCTGGTGGACCACTTCCTGGACCTTCAGGTGGACGGCCTGGCCGGTCTGCTGGTGGCCGCGTTTATCCTGAAAACGGGCTGGGAGGCGGCCAAGGACACGCTGGACCCCCTGCTGGGCCGGGCCATGGACCCGGAGCTGGCGGCGGACATCGACAAGCTTGTGCTGTCCCACCCCAATATTCTGGGCATCCACGACCTGGTCTATCACGACTACGGCCCGGGCCGGGCCATGATGTCCTTTCACGCGGAGGTCCCGGCGGACGCCGACCTGCTGGAGATGCACGACATCATTGACCACATCGAGCGGGAGCTGAAGACCAAGCACCACATTGAAACGGTGATCCACATAGATCCGGTGGTCAACGATGAGCGCACCAACGCCCTGCGGGAGCAAGTGGAGGCGGCGGCCCGGGCGCTGGACCCGGTCCTGTCCGTCCACGACCTGCGAATCACTGCCGGCCCCTATCACACCAATGTGCTTTTTGATGTGATGGTGCCCTACGGCTTCCGCCTGACCGACGCCCAGGTGACCCGGGAGCTGCGGCAGGCGGTGGAGGCCCTGTCGGAGAAGTATTCCGCAGTGATCCAGGTGGACCACTCCTATGTGGAGCGGCGGGAGGACGTCTGACGGGGGATATTTACAAATTATTCACCCCAAAAACGGAGATCCCGTTTATAATAAAGGAGAAAGCCTGGGTGGGAGGGGCAGAACGCGCCCACCTGGGAAACCAACAAAAAATGGAGGGTTTCGCCATGTCCCAGAAGGTGCTTATCGTAGAGGACGACAGCAATATCGCAGAGCTGCTCCATCTCTATCTGGAGAAGGAGGGGTTCGAGACCAAGGTAGCCAAGGACGGTGGAAAGGGTGTGGAGTATTTCCGCTCCTTCCAGCCGAACCTGGTGCTGCTGGACATTATGCTGCCCATTATGGACGGCTGGACTGTGCTGAAAAAGATCCGGGAGGACTCCGCCGCCCCGGTCATCATGCTCACTGCCAAGGGGGAGACGGAGGACAAGGTCACCGGCCTGGAGGGGGGAGCGGACGACTATATCGTCAAGCCCTTTGAGATGAAGGAGGTCCTGGCCCGCATCCACGCGGTGCTCCGCCGGACCGGCCAGGAGGAGGAGCAGGGGGATCGGAAGCTGTCCTTTGACAAGCTGGTCATCAACCTGGACTCCTATGAGCTGCTGGTGGACGGCAAGCGGGTGGATACGCCCCCCAAGGAGCTGGAGCTGCTGTACCATCTGGCCTCCGCGCCCAATCGGGTGTTCACCCGGAACCAGCTGCTGGACGAGGTGTGGGGCTTCGACTACTTCGGCGACTCCCGGACGGTGGACGTCCACATCAAGCGCCTGCGGGAGAAGCTGGAGGGGGTCAGCGACCAGTGGCGGCTCAAGACCGTGTGGGGCGTGGGTTATAAATTTGAGGTGGCCCCCGCCAACGGGGCCGGCTGAACATAAAGAGGGGGGATTCCCTTGAAAAGCCTGTACAAGCGGGAATTGACCATGATGGTGGGCATCGTCGCCCTGTCCTTTACCCTGTTGTCCACCGCGTTCATGCTGCTGTCCTACCGGTATATCATCTCAGAGACCCGGGACCGGCTGGAGCGGAACGCGGGCTATATCGCCGCGGCCACCAGCGACTATTTGCAGAATGTGGACAGCCTCAGCCTGCTGGACGGGATCAAATGGACGCTGTACCAGAGCACGATGGAGACGGTCTCCGCGGTCTCGGAGGCGTCGGTGATCGTCACCGACACCCAGGGGGAGATCCTGTACGCCACAGACAGCGGCCTCTACCACAGGCAGATCCCGGACCGGGTGGTCCAGCAGATCCTCCAGCAGGGGCACTACAACGGCATCACCAATCTGGGGGGGATCTATGAGGCCAACCGCTATATCGCGGGGCTGCCGGTGCAGACCAAGCTGACCCCTGCCCTGTCTGCCAACCTGGGGCTTGTCCTGGTGTCGGGGGACACCAGCGGCCTGTCCGAGATGTGGCGGGCCACAGCCACCATCTTCTTCTTCGCGGCGGTGGTGGTCCTGCTCATCGCGGTGATCGCCAGCTCCATCACCTCGGCCCACCAGACCCGCCCCCTCACCGAGATGGCGGAGGCGGCCCGAAAGTTCGGGCGGGGCGAATTTGACGTGCGGGTCAACAGCTACAAGGACCGCTGTGACGAGATCGGAGAGCTGGCGGAGGCGTTCAACTCCATGGCCAACTCCCTGGAGAAGGTGGAGAGCCAGCGGGCCGACTTCATCGCCAACGTCTCTCACGAGCTCAAGACCCCCATGACCACCATCGCTGGCTTTGCCGAGGGGATCCTGGACGGCACGATCCCGCCGGAGAAGGAGCGGGAGGCGCTGAATGTGGTGGTGTCTGAGACCCGTCGGCTGTCCCGCCTGGTCCGGCGGATGCTGGACCTGTCCCGGCTCAACGCCCTGACGGAGACAGTTACCGCCCAGGAGCAGTTTGACATCACAGAGATCATGTCCCGGGTGCTGGTCAGCCTGGAGGGGCGGATCACTGGCCGGGGCCTGGACGTGGATGCCCAGTTCCCGGAGGACCCAGTCATGGTATGGGGCGACCCGGACGCGGTGACTCAGGTGTGCTATAATCTGCTGGACAATGCGGCTAAGTTTGCTGCTCAAGGGACGGACATCACGGTCCAGATCACCAAAAAGGACGGAAAGGCCCTCATCACGGTGCGCAATCTGGGGGCGACCATCCCGCCGGACGAGCTGCCCCTCCTCTTCGAGCGGTTCCACAAGGCGGACTACTCCCGCAGTGTGGACCGGGAGGGTGTGGGCCTGGGCCTGTATATCGTCAAGACCATTTTGGGCAATTTGAAGGAAAATATCACCGCCACCAGTGAGGATGGGGTGACCCAGTTCACCTTTACCCTGACACTGGCATAATGGCCGACTGAGGCCGGAGAGAGGGGAAGTGCCGCTATGATGGAACAGCCGAACGACCTCTGGAGAGGAGGCCCCTGGGAGCAGCCCTCCCCCTCCTTTCCCACCCCGCCGCCGGTGGCGGTCCCCCCACGGCGTCCGCCGGTCCTCCGGGTCCGGCGCCGCCGCCGTGCCCTGCTGCCCTTTCTGGCGCTGTTCCTGCTGGTGGTGGGACTGTCCCTGGGGACGGTGGCGGTGCGCTGGCTGCTCCCCTGGGAAGAGGAGCCTCTGACACCATATTTGTCCAAGCAGGAGGAGCGGGATCCCTTTGCCGCTCTGGAGCGGGCGGAGACGGGGACCGGCGTTCAGGTGCAGATCTCCCAGCGGGAGGGAGAGGCGATGGACGCAGTGGAGATCTATGAAAAGTGCGTCCCCTCCGTCGTTTCCATCCAGGCTGACGGGGAGGAGGAGTACAGCACCGGGACGGGCGTGGTGATGAGCCAGGACGGGTACATCCTCACCAACGCCCATGTGGTGGCGGACAGCCTGCGGATGTCGGTGCTCCTGTCTGACGGTCGGGTGATGGAGGCCCGTCTGGTGGGGGCGGATGCCGGGGAGGACCTGGCGGTCCTGAAGGTGGAGGCCAGCGGCCTGACGCCGGCGGAATTCGGCGACTCGGACCGGCTGCGCTGCGGCGAGATGGTGGTGGCCATCGGGGACCCCCTGGGCTACCGCACTTCTATTACACAGGGAATTATTTCTGCCCTCAACCGCACGGTGCCCGTGGACGGCGTGGAGCTCCAGGTCATCCAGACCAGCGCACCTATCAACTTTGGAAATTCCGGCGGGGCTCTCATCAATGACCGGGGGCAGGTGGTGGGCATCACGACCTTGAAGGTGATGGCCCAGGACAGCACTGTGGAGGGGCTGGGCTTTGCCATTCCCATACAGAAGGTGAAGGAGGTGGCGGACTGGCTCATCGCGGGGCGGCCCGCCATGGGCTTCACAGTGGATTTCAGCGGCGGCAGCCTTCGGGTAGCCGCCCTGGAGGAGAACAGCAGCGCCGGCCATGCCGGATTGCAGGTGGACGATGTGCTCCTGGCCCTCGATGGGACGCCTCTGCCTACCATCCAGGAGCTGCGCCAGGTGAAAAACACCCTGGTCCCCGGGGAGTCCGCCACCCTGACGGTGCGCCGGGGCGGGGAAGAACGGAGCATCTCCTTCTCTGTGCAGTGTGAGGATGATTTCCCGGAGCGGGCAGCATAAAAGGAACAAAATGCGCCGCGCCGCAGGAAGGTTTCCTGCGGCGCGGCGCGTTTCAGCTTGTCGAAGAGGTCTTCTTGACAGTCTGTTGCAGTATTCTCTCAGAGTTGGCCGCCGTTTTGCTGAAGCTTCAAAGAGAGGCTGATCTTCTTTCGGGCGTTTTCCAGATGGGAGTTCAGCAGATGACGGACCTGGTCCACATTGCCCGCCTTCATGGATTCATAGATCGCGCGGTGCTCCAGGATGCCGTTGATGGTTTGGATCCGCGGCTGTTTCCCGAAGAGATAGGTCGCGTAGGCGTGGGAATTCAGGTTTTTATAGACCCGGATGGCCGTGCGGTTCCCGCTGGCGAGGACAATGAGCTCGTGGAACTGCTGGTCGATCTCATAGGTCTCAAAATACTCCTCGGCAGTGTCGTAGTGCTGGACCAGCTCCATGTTTTTTTGGAGGTTGTCCTCAAAGCGATTCTGGAGCTGGGGGGTGTTTTGGACCGCCACAGTGGCTTGGGGCGCGAAGCTGACCTCCATGATCAGACGCAGCTCAAATATCTCGTCCAGCTCGGACCAGTTGAAGGGCCGCACCCGGCAGCCCTTGCGGGGGATGTTCTCCACAAGCCCCTCTGCCATCAAGCGGTTAAGGGCCTGCTTGATCGGCGTGGGGCTGACGCCGTACCGGGCACAGAGATCGCTGAGGTTGATCTTTTGTCCGGCGGGCAGATATTCCTCGATAATATCTTTTCGGATCTTGTGATAAGCCACATCCACCAGCGTATCGCTGGAGACGAGATGCGTACCGCTGTTCATGGCTGATTTCCCCCCTGTTTCAAATGGCTGACTCCGCCCTGACCGCCTGGGCCGGGAGACGCCCTGATCCCCGCGCGAAAGAGGGCGGGAGGGAAATGGATGAACCATTTGATCGCGGTCCGGTGGGCAGTATGGGACATTTTGACTTGACTCTATTATAGGTGGTGTCTGTCCCAAAAGCAAGGGGCAGTTACCAATTGTGGTGGAAGCTCCCATCCCGGTCAATCCGGCGGAAGGTGTGGGCGCCGAAGCAGTCCCGCTGGGCCTGAAGGAGGTTCAGCGGGCCTGCGGGGTCGCACAGCCCGTCGTAGTAGCTCAGGCTGGCGGAGAAGGCGGGGACGGCCACGCCGCACTGGGCGGCGGTGGCTACCACATCCCGCCAGTCCGACTGATACTGGGCCAGGACCGGCGCGAAATCGCTGGAAAGCAGCAGGTTTTCCAGGGCGGGACAGGCGCGGTAGGCCTGCGCCAGCCGGTCCAGGAAGGCGGCGCGGATGATGCAGCCTCCACGGAAGAGCAGGGCGATGCCCCCCAGGTCCAGATCCCAGTGGTAGTGCTGGCTGGCCTGGTGGAGAAGCTCAAAGCCCTGGGCATAGGAGCAGAGCTTGGAGGCGTACAGGGCGCGGCGGATCTTCTCCGCGAAGGCCTCCTGATCCAGCGTGGGGAGCGGGTGGGCGGCCGCCTGCCGGGACATGGCCGCGCGCACTTGGCCGCGGCAGGAGAGATCCCTGGCAAAGACGGCCTGTGCGATGGTGGGAAGGGGGACGCCCAGGGAGAGGGCCTCCTGCACCGTCCACATCCCGGTGCCCTTGCTGCCGGCCTCTCCCAGGATCCGGTCCACGAGGGGCGCGCCGGTCTCAGGGTCAGGGACAGTCAAAATGTGGGCCGAGATCTCCATCAGATAGCTGGACAGCTCTCCCAGGTTCCAGCGGCGGAAGTGGTCCGCGATCTGGTCCGGAGAGAGGTGGAGAAGCTGCTTCATTAAATAATATGCCTCGCAGATGAGCTGCATATCACCGTACTCAATGCCGTTGTGCACCATTTTGACATAGTGGCCTGCGCCCTCCGGGCCGATGTAGGCGCAGCAGGGATCCTGGCCCACATGGGCGGCAATGGCGGTCAGGAAGGGGGCGGCAAGGCGGTAGGCCTCCGGATCTCCGCCGGGCATCAGGGCGGGGCCGTGGCGGGCGCCCTCCTCGCCGCCGGAGACGCCCATGCCCAGGAAATGGACGCCGGACTGCCGGCAGCGGAGCTGGCGGGCCTGGGTCTCAGGATAATGGGAGTTTCCGCCGTCGATCACGATGTCTCTTGCCTCTAAATGGGGGAGAAGGCCGTCCAGCACATAGTCCACCGGCTTGCCGGCCTTGACCATGATCAGGATCTTGCGGGGCTTTTCCAGAACGGAGCACAGGGCCTCATAGGAGGGACAGCCGGTGACAGAGAAGCCCAGCCTCTGGCCCTCGGCGGTAAAAGCGGCGGTCAGCTCCGGCTCCAGATTGTACCCCGCCACGGAAAAGCCGTGCTCCGCCAGGTTCAGGGCCAGGCCGCGGCCCATGACAGCCAGACCAACGACACCGAATTGGTACTGTGACATAACATACACTTCCCTATCGACTCAATATAAAATAAGAATTACACCAGGAAACGGCACTCTCTGCCGGAAAGCACGTCCAGCACATTCTGGGCGGCCAGCATCCCCATATTATAACCAGCTTCATAGGTGGCGGCTCCGGCATGGGGGGTGAGAATACAGTTGGGCAGAGAGGCCAGGGGGCTGCCGCAGGCGGGCTCCACTACGGTGGCGTCCAGGGCGGCCGCGCCGATCTGTCCCTCCTTCAGCGCCTGATACAGGGCGTCCTCGTCCACGATCCCACCGCGGGCGGTGTTGACCAGAACGGCCCGGGGCTTCATCTCCGCCAGGCGGCGGGCGTCCACCATGTTCCGGGTCTCTTCGGTGAGGGGGGCGTGGAGGGTGATGAAGTCAGACTCGCGGAACAGGGTGTCCAGGTCCACATATTTGCCGTTGTGGGCCTCCACAAAGGCGGGGTCGGGATAGGCGTCGTTGGCCAGGACCTTCATCTGGAAGCCGGAAGCACGCTGGATGACCCCTTTGCCGATCCGGCCGGTGCCCACCACGCCCAGCGTCTTGTTCCACATCTCAACGCCGGTGATGGGCTTGTCATGTCCGCCGGCCCGGATGGCGGCGTCCATGGGACACACATTTCGGGCGGCGGCGAGCATCAGGGTCATGGCCAGATCGGCCACCGAGTCGCTGTTGGCTCCGGGGGTGATGGAGACCTTGATCCCCAGGGCGCGGGCGGCGTCCAGATTTACCTTATCATATCCAACGCCGTAGCGGGAGATGATCTTCAGCTTTTTGGCCGACTCCAGCATGGAGCGGGTGTAGGGCTCCAGACCGGCGATGACGGCGTCCGCCTGGGGGAGATGCTCCAGCAACTGGGTCTGGAGATCCCCGCCGTTCATGGGGAGGCGGATCACAGTGCAGCCCTGCTCCTCCAGCAGGCGAATGGGGGCATCGTCGTTCTTGGCAAAGGAACGTGGGGTGGCCAGTACGGTAAATGACATCGTTAAAACCTCCTGATTGATCCGTCCGGCCGGTGGCCGGCTCTGAGTGAATTGAATTTTAGCGAAGTAAAGAATTGAATTTTAAATTTTGTTACAAAACTATTCTATCACCGCAGAGAGGAAAGTCAATTCTATTTCGTATGCCAACCGAAATCTTGTTGGAATAGCAAAAAGAACAGGCCCTTTTTTGGAGAAAGCGTAAAAATATGTGACACTTGTACAGAACGGGGCGGGACGGGAAGCTTGGCGGCGCGGTGTGAGGGGGCTGGAGAGGACTCCATCTGGACTTGGTTGTTTTGACTAAAAAACACCCCGCTTTATTGGGAGAAGAAACAAAAAGCGTGTTTTTGTGAATGAAGAATAATTTGCGATGCGGTAAAATGCAGATAAACAAAATAAAATGATTCAGTTAATAGAAAATAGAACGAAAATAATTTATTAATAATTTACTAAATGAAAAATATAAAAAGAAAATGAAGGAAAATAACATGATAATCCGTTATAAAATAAAATAAGATTAAAATAAATGTCGATGAAGGCCGTTTCGTGCAAAATTCAAGGCGGTATTGACAAGGTGAGAGAGTAGCTTTAAAATATAGCCAAGTTGTGAATTTAAAATTCGATATAAAAAATCAAATTAAACAGTTAAAAAATATTTGTACCCCACAGGAGCGGCGCGAACAGAACGCGCACCCGGGCGGGGCGGATTTTGGAGAGGAGCGGATTCCATTATGAAAGCTTTGATTTACGCGGGACCCAAGCAGGCGGTTTTAAAGGATGTGCCCGCGCCCGCGGCCCGGGAGGGCGCGGTGAAGGTGGACGTCAAGTACTGCGGCGTGTGCGGCTCTGACATCGGGATCTATCTGGGGACCCATCCCCGCGCCAAGGCTCCTTTGGTATTTGGCCACGAGTTTTTGGGCGTGGTGGCCGAGGACGGGAAGAAGTTCAAGAAGGGCGACCGGGTCGTGGCCTATCCTCTCCTCTCCTCTCCTGCGGACACTGCCGCGCCTGCCGCACCGGCAGCGCCCATGTGTGCAACACCCTGGGCCTGATCGGCATTGATGTGGACGGCGGGATGTGCGAGGAGCTGTATGTGGACGAGGACGTCCTCTTCAAAGTACCTGACGGCGTGAGCGACCGGGCCGCGGTGGTCACAGAGCCCCTGGCCGTGATCCTGCGGGCCGTCCATCAGGCGGAGTTCAAGGCCCGGGATGTGGCCGTGGTCATCGGAGCCGGCCCCATTGGGATGCTCACCGGCATCGTGCTGAAAAACATCGGCGCGGCGAAGGTGTTCATCTCCGACGTGGCGGAGAAGCGCCTGGCCATTGCGGAGGAGCTGGGGCTCACTCCGGTGAATGTGGCTAAGGAGGACCTGAACGAGGTGGTGAAGGCTGCCACCGGCGGCGAGGGCTGCGATGTGCTCTTTGAGTGCAGCGGCTCTGCCCAGGGCGCTATGGACATGACGGAGATCACCCGGGTCAGCGGCACCATCTGCATGGTATCCGTCCACAAGAAGCCCCACGAGGTCAACCTCCAGCAGCTCAATTTCAAGGAGCAGTGGATGATCGGCACCCGGGTCTATACTAAGGAGGAGTTTGGCCAGGCTGTGGAGTACACCAAGGACCTCCAGGAGCAACTGGAGAAGATCGTGACCCACATTGTCCCCATGAAGGATGCGGAGCGCGTCTTTGACATGATCGCCGATGTGAACGAGGGGACCGTGAAGGTGGTCGTGGACTGCAAGGATTTTTGACAGCGTTCGCCGAAGCGGGGCCGCTTGGCGGCGCTTTGGAGAAATAGGACGTCAGGAGGCGGAAAGCATGGAAATCCTGGTACTGGAGGCAAGTACCACTTCTGCGAAGGCGATGCTGTACCACACGGAGGACCGGAGCTTTGAGGTCAAGGTCCGGGCCTATACCGGAAATTATGAGGACGTTACCATCCACAACGCGGAAAACGTCTATTTGGACATGGTGGCTGTGGGACGGGAGCTGCTGGATGGCCGGCAGGTGGATATGATCGCCCTGAGCGGTACCTGGCACAGCCTGGTGCTGTGCGACGGGGCGGTGAAGCCGGTCACGCCGGTCTATCCCTGGTCCTATACCGGAGCCGCGCCGGTGTGCAAGCGGCTGCGCCGCGATGAGGACTACGTCAGCCGCTACTATCAAAAGACGGGCTGCATGGTCAACGCCATTTACCCCTTCTTCAAGCTGATGATGCTGCGGGAGCAGGGGTATGACCTGAGCAAATACATCATCATGGGCCAGGGCACCTATAACAACTTCCGGCTGACCGGGCAGCGGGTGATCACCCCGTGTCTGGCCTCCGGAAGCGGGCTGCTGAACACCTGGACGAAGCGCTTTGATCCGGAACTCATGGCGGAGCTGGGGATCCGGGAGGAGCAGCTGAGCCGGCTGGTCGCTTACGACCAGACCTTCCCCCTGACGGAGGAGGCCGCCCAGGCCCTGGGAGTGCGGGCTGGGATCCCGGTGATCCCCACCAACTCCGACGGCGGCCTGAATCAGGTGGGCGCCGGCGCTGTGGCGGACGGAGTGATGACCTTCTCGGTGGGGACCAGCGGAGCGATCCGTCTGACGACCAGCAAGCCGGTACTGCCCAAGGAGCCCAGCACCTGGTGCTATATGTCGCCGAAAAACTGGCTGTCCGGCGCGGCGACCAACGGCTGCTGCAACTGCCTGGATTGGTTCAAGGAGCAGGTGGGTATGTCCCGGCTCTCCTACGGAGAGTTGGAGCAGGGGATCAGCGACTGGGAGAACAACCCGGTGTTCCTCCCCTTCCTGTTCGGAGAGCGCTGCCCCGGCTGGAATGACGAGCGGGAGGGTGGCTTTGTCCGGATCCTGCCCCGGCATAAGCTGCCGGACCTGTATCTGGCGGTGCAGGAGGGGATCCTGTTCAACCTGTACCACTGCTATCGGATCCTGTCCGAGGTGAACGGCTGTCCCACCCATATCCGGTTCTCCGGCGGCATCCTCCACTCGGAGCAGTGGACCCAGATGTGTGCGGACATCTTCCAGCGGGAGCTGGAGGTCAACCGGAATGAGCATGGCTCTCTTCTGGGCGGCGCGGTCCTGGCGATGGAGCTGCTGGGCGTGATCGATGACGCCTGCACCTATCAGCCCGAGGTGAGCCGCATCATCCGGCCCGACCCCGCGAAGGCGGAGTTTTATCAGAGAAAGTTCCAGAGGTATCTGGAGTGCTATCAAAAGGGAAATTGAGGAAGGAGCGCGAACCCCATGAAGCTGTTTGATTTGACTGGGCGGAAGGCCATTGTGACCGGCGCCACCCGCGGCCTGGGCCGCGGAATGGCGGAGGGTCTGATGGAGGCCGGCTGCGAGGTCGTGGTGGTGGGCTCCAGCGCCAGCGCCCTGAGCGTGGCGGAGGAGTTCCGGAGCAAGGGCTTTGCCTGCCACGGCCTGGCGGTGGATCTGAGCCAGCGGGAGCAGAGAAGAGCGGGCTTTGCCCAGGCGGTGGAGCTGCTGGGCGGTCACCTGGACATCCTGGTGAACGGGGCCGGCATCCAGCGCCGCCACTTCTGTGAGGAGTTCCCCATTGAGGATTGGGACGCCGTGCTGGAGGTCAACCTGACCGCGACCTTCGATCTGTGCCAGATGGCCGGGCAGCAGTTCATCCGCCAGAACTCCAAGGGCAAGATCATCAATATTGCCTCCATGCTGAGCTTCTTCGGCGGCTATACTGTGCCCGCCTACGCAGCCAGCAAGGGCGGCGTGGCCCAGCTGACCAAGGCCCTGTCCAACGAGTGGACCGGGAAGGGGATCAATGTGAACGCCATCGCCCCCGGCTATATGGCCACCGAGATGAATACCGCCCTGCTGAACGATGAGGGGCGCAACACCGAGATCCTGGGCCGTATCCCGGCCCACCGCTGGGGCACCCCGGACGATATGAAGGGGCTGTGCATTTTCCTGGCCTCGGACGCCTCGGACTACATTGCCGGCGCGGTGATCCCCTGCGACGGAGGCTATCTCTGCAAGTGATCCGCGGGCGCGCGGAGATCAACTGGTTATTGTGCGGCTCGCGCCGCATAAATAATAAAAAACAGGAGGAAAGAATGTTATGAAAAAGAGAGTTTTGGCGCTGCTGCTGGCAGGCGCCGCCGTGGCTTCCCTGGCCGCCTGCGGCTCCAGCGATTCCGGTGCGTCCGGAAGCGGTTCCGCTGCCGGAGGAGACGGCGAGGTCGTGGAGCTGGTCATGGGCAACGTGACCTCCTCCAGCGCGAAGGACGCTGTGACCGAGATCCTGATCCCCAAGGTGGAGGAGTACTCCAACGGGACCCTCAAGATTGTCCACTTCCCCGACAACCAGCTGGGCAACGATGAGCAGTCCTTCGCCATGGCCCAGACCGGCGAGTGCGACATCGCCGTGGGCTCCACCTCTTCCGTGGCTACCACCTACAACGACCTGTATGTCTACGACGTCCCCTATCTGTTCCTGAACAAGCAGGAGGTCTATGACGTGGGCTTCAACGGCGAGACCGGCAAGGCCATCCTGGACGGCTTCTCCGAGTACGGCCTGAAGGGCCTGGCCTTCTGGGAGAACGGCTTCCGTAACATCACCACCACGGACAAGGACATCGCCTCTGTGGCCGACCTGAGCGGCCTGAAGATCCGTACCATGGCCAATGAGATCCACCTGGAGGCCTGGAAGGCCATGGGCGCCAACCCCACTCCGATGGCGTTCGGCGAGCTGTTCACCGGCCTGCAGCAGGGCACGGTTGACGGCCAGGAGAACCCCCTGGGCATCATCACCGGCAACAAGTTCGAGGAGGTCCAGTCCTACTGCACCCTGACCGAGCATGTGTACACCCCCTACTATGTGGTCATGAACCAGGCCAAGTGGGACTCCCTGACTGCCGAGCAGCAGGAGGCTCTGACCAAGGCCATTGAGGAGACCACCCAGCGCCAGTATGAGCTGTCCCAGCAGTATGAGGACGAGGCCATCGAGGTCATGGAGAGCGCCGGCTGCGCGGTCCGCACCCTGACCGACGAGGAGAAGCTGGGCTTCAAGGAGGCCGCCGACAAGGCCAACAGCCTGGAGGCCGCCAAGAAGATCATGTACAAGCCTGAGCTGGCCGATCAGATGGCCGCTGAGCTGGACGCTTACCGCAACAAGTAATCGAGACAAAGCAAAGCAAGGGGTCCCCTTCGGGGGACCCCGCCCAGAAATTACAGGAGAGAGCAGAGGAGGAAGTCGTCTTGAAAAAGATCCTGAAATGGCTGGATGACAATATAGAGCTCTATATTTGTGTATTCCTCATGTCCTTTATGACCCTGCTGGTATTCGTGCAGGTGGTCATGCGCTATGTATTCAACAATTCCCTGTCCTGGTCGGAGGAGCTGGCCAGATACACCTTTATTTGGCTGATCTATATTGGCATCAGCTACGGCTGCAAGCTGAGAAAGCACATCAAGATCGATGCGGCGCTCTACCTTTTCCCCAAGAAGGTGCGTCCCTATGTGGTCCTGCTGGGCGACATCCTCTTCATCGCGTTTGCAGTTTACATCACCTACACGGGCTTTTTCTACTCCATGGAGCAGATCCAGTTTGATATGCGCTCCGCGGCCCTGAAGATCCCCTATCAGTACATCTATATGTCCACTGTGGTTGGCTTTGGTTTGGCGACGATCCGTGAGATCCAAACCATCATTTATCGGGTCAAGTGCCTGAAGAATGGGGAGGAGTATGACGGATGACTGGCATTGTTTTGTTTGTGACCCTTTTGGTCTTTCTGGTATTGAATGTTCCGGTCGGTATTGCTATCGGCCTTGCTTCTCTGGCGGCGATCACGACGAACCCCCGTATGACGGACAGCTTCATCGTCAGCCAGCTGATCAGCGGAAGCGACTCCTTCCCGCTGATGGCGATCCCTCTGTTCATCCTGGCAGGCGAGCTGATGGCGGCCGGCGGCGTGTCCAAGCGGATCCTGAACGTCTGTAACGTGTTCCTGGGCCGGGTGACCGGCGGTTTGGCCATCGTCACCGTGGTGGTCTGTATGTTCTTTGCCGCTGTCTCCGGCTCCGGCCCGGCCACCGTGGCCGCGGTGGGCAGCATGGTGGTCCCCACCATGCTGGAAAAGGGGTACAGCAAGAGCTTCACCCTGGCCTGCGTGGCCTGCGCCGGCTGCATCGGCGTCATTATTCCCCCCAGCATCCCCATGGTCATCTACGGTACCTCCACCGGTACCTCCGTGTCCACCATGTTCATGGCCGGCTTCCTGCCCGGCATCATGATCGGTCTGGCGCTGTGCGCCCTGTGCTACTTCTATTGTAAGAAGATGGGGTGGAAGGGCGACACCACCAAGTATACCGCGAAGGAGAAGATCGCCACCGTGGTGGACGCGCTCCCCGCGCTGATCGACCCCATCATCATCCTGGGCGGTATCTACGGCGGCTTCTTCACTCCCACCGAGGCGGCGGCTGTGGCCGCGGTCTACGCGCTGGTCTGCGGCCTGTTCATCTACCGCGAGATCAATCTGAAGAATCTGTTCTCCACCATTGCCAACGCCTGCTCCACCAACGGTACCACCATGGTCATCATCGGCTGCGCCACCGCGTTCACCCGTATCCTGACCCTGGAGCAGATCCCCGCTCTGGTGAGCAACGCCCTGATCGGCATTTCTGACAATCCCATCATCATCCTGCTGCTCATCAACCTGCTGCTGCTGTTTGTGGGCTGCTTCATGGATACGACTCCGGCCATGATGGTGCTCTCCCCCATCCTGCTGCCTGTGGCCCTGGAGATGGGTCTGTCCGCCGTTCACTTTGGTATCATCATGGTGGTCAACCTGGCCATCGGCTTCATCACCCCGCCCCTGGGCATCAACCTGTTTGTGGCCGCCCGGGTGGGCAACACCTCCCTGGAGGTGGTGTGTAAGGGCATCGTGCGGTTCATCCTGGTGATGATCGTCTGCCTGCTGCTGATCACCTATATCCCCGCGATTTCTGAAGTTCTGCCGCGTATGACAGGTATGCTGAAATAATTGCTCCCTCTTCTGCCGGGCGGGGGGCCGTTCCAGGCCTCCCGCCCGGCCTGTTTGTTGATGTGGGTGTGTTCGGAGAAGCGGCAAGAGGTTTGGCACGTGCGTTGGAAGGAGTCCGAGCGATGGTTTACACACTGTTCAGCCTGATGTTCAAGGTATTCTTTGTAGCGGCTGCGGCCTATCTTCTGCGCCGGAGGGGGGCGCTGACAGCCCAGGACCAGAAGAGCGTCACCAATGTGCTCATGCGCTTTGTGGTGTACTTTACGGTGATCATGTCCTCCCAGCAGGAGTTTTCCCTGGAGGCGGCCAAGGCGATCCTGGTCACGGCCATCTATGCGGTCCTGTTCTTCGCGGTCTTTATCCCGGCGTCCATCTTTCTCAGCCGCCGGCTGAAGCTGGAGGAGGCGAAGCGGAAGGTTTTTGTCTGCTCCCTGGTGTTCTGCAACATCACCTTCATCGGCTATCCGATTTTGCAGGAGTTATACGGGAATATCGGCCTGCTGTGCGCCATTGTGTTCAGCATGATCTATAACGTGGTGTTCTACTCCTGGGGGATGTTCTATTTGGGAGACCGGGGGCGCGGGAGCCTCCGCTCCATTCTGAGCAACAAGATCGCCCTGGCGTCTGTGCTGGCGCTGGTTATGTACTTCCTGCAAATCAAGATCCCGGAGCCACTGTACAGCACCTTCAGCGGGATCGGAGCGCTGACCATGCCGCTGTCCATGATCATCATAGGATGCAGCCTGGCGGACTCCGGGATCTGTAAGATCCTGCGGGACCGCACGCTCTATCTTCCCACGGCGCTGCGGATGGCGGTCATGCCGGCCGTCATCTGCCTGGTGATGCGGGCATTGGGAGTGGATCCGACGATCATCCGCATCAGTACGATCATTGCGGCTCTGCCTGCCGGGACGATGACCAGCATCGTGGCGGCGGACTACGGCTGTGCGCCGGACTATGCGGCGAATATTATGGTGCAGACCATGCTGGCCATGCTGGCCGCTCTGCCCGCCTGGGTCTTCCTGGTGGGAATGTAGGATCAAGACATGAAGCGCGGGCTTCCATGGCCCGCTGGAAAAATTAAAGGAGGGTATCACAACATGGTGATCACAAATGTAACGACGTATCTGGTCCGTCCCCGCTGGGGATTTGTCAAGATCGAGACGGACGGCGGACTCACCGGCTGGGGCGAGGCGGTGATCGAGGGCAAGGCGGCCACCGTCCTGGCCTGTGTGGAGGAGATGAAGGACTATCTGCTGGGGGCCGACCCCATGCGGATCGAGGACCTTTGGAATGTGCTCTACCGGGCGGGCTTCTACCGGGGCGGCCCCATTTTGATGAGCGCCATGGCCGGGATCGACCAGGCGCTCTGGGACATCAAGGGGAAATATTTCAACGCCCCTGTCTATCAGCTGATGGGCGGTCCCTGCCGGGACCGGATGCGGGTGTACTCCTGGATCGGCGGAGACCGGCCCAGCGATGTGGCTAAGGCCGCCAAGGAGAAGCAGGAGGCCGGCTTTACTGCCATCAAGATGAACGGCACTGAGGAGCTCCAGATGGTGGACAGCTATGAGAAGATCGACGCCGTGCTGGAGCGGGTGGCCTCCATCCGGGAGGCGACCGGAAAATACTTCGGGATCGCAGTGGACTTCCATGGCCGGGTCCACAAGCCCATGGCCAAGATCCTGGCCAAAAAGCTGGAGGAATTCGATCCGATGTTCATTGAGGAGCCTGTCCTCTGCGAGCAGATGGAGGATTTTAAGGAGATCGCGGCGGCCTGTAATGTGCCCATCGCCACGGGGGAGCGGCTGTTCTCCCGCTATGACTTCAAGCGCCTGCTTCAGGCCGGAGGGGTGGACATCATCCAGCCCGACCTGTCCCATGCCGGCGGCATCACAGAGGTGAAAAAGATCGCCTCCATGGCGGAGGCCTATGACGTTGCGCTGGCTCCCCACTGCCCTCTGGGCCCCATCGCCCTGAGCGCCTGTCTCCAGGTGGACGCCACCTGCTACAACGCATTCATCCAGGAGCAGAGCATGGGCATCCACTACAACGCCTATCACGAGCCGCTGGACTATATCCTCAATAAGGAGGACCTGGCCTTCCGCGACGGCCATGTGGAGCTGCCCAAACGGCCCGGCCTGGGCGTGGAGGTCAACGAAACGCTGGTGCTGGAGGAGGCCCGGACGCCGCACAGCTGGAAAAACCCGGTCTGGCGGCATAAGGACGGCTCGGTCGCGGAGTGGTGAGTATGATGGAACAGGTGACAAGCATGATGGAACGAGCTGTGATCCGGATCCATCCCCGGGACAATGTGGCGGTGGCGCTGCGGCCCTTGTCCGCGGGAGAGGCCGTGTCTGTGGACGGACAGGCTGTGCCGATCCGGGAGGAGATCCCCTTTGGCCACAAGGTGGCGCTGACCGATCTGGCGGAGGGGGAGATGGTGGTCAAGTACGGGGCCCCGATCGGCCATGCCGCCCAGGCCGTGCCGGCCGGCGCGTGGCTGCACAGCCACAACCTCAAGACCAATCTGGAGGGGCTGCTGGACTATCAATATGCCCCGGCGGCGGCGCGGAAGCCGGAGCCTGTGGATGGAGCGGACACCTTCCTGGGCTACTGCCGGTCGGACGGCCGGGTTGGGACGCGCAACGAGCTGTGGATCATTCCCACAGTCTCCTGCGTGAACCGGACGGTGAGCCGCATGGCAGAGGAGGCCAGACGTCAGGGGCTCCAGGCGGGGGACGGGATCTTTGCCTTTCCCCATAACGCCGGCTGCTCCCAGCTGGGGGATGACTTTGAGACGACCCAGAAGCTGCTGCGCAATCTGGTGAAGCACCCCAATGCCGGCGGCGTGCTGCTGGTGAGCCTGGGCTGTGAGAACAACGATCTGGACCACTTCCTGCCTGTGTTGGGGGACTATGACCGCCGCCGGATCCGGACCCTGGTGACCCAGGACGCGGAGGGGGACGAGATCGAGGCCGGCCTGTCCCTGATGCGGGAGATCGCAGCTGTGATGGCAGAGGACCGCCGGGAGGAGTGTCCTGTCAGCCGGCTGGTGCTGGGCTTCAAGTGCGGAGGCTCTGACGCATTCTCCGGCATCACCGCCAATCCTCTGTGCGGGCGGATCGCGGAACGTGTGACCGATCTGGGCGGGACGGCAGTGCTGACCGAGGTGCCGGAGATGTTCGGGGCGGAGACCCAGCTGATGAACCGGGCAGATTCGGCGGATACCTTCCAAAAGATCGTCCACATGATCAACTCCTTTAAGGAGTACTATATCCGCTATGACCAGCCGATCTATGAAAATCCCTCTCCGGGCAACAAGCGGGGCGGGATCACGACGCTGGAGGAGAAATCCCTGGGATGTATTCAAAAGGGCGGCCATGCGGTGGTGACCGATACTCTGGAGATGGGGCAGGTGTGCTGTAAGCCCGGCCTGAACCTGATGACTGGGCCGGGAAATGACAGCGTCTCCATCACCAATCTGCTGGCCAGCCAGGCACAGGTGCTTCTGTTTACCACCGGGCGGGGCAACCCGCTGGGCACCGCGGTCCCGACCATCAAGATCGCCTCCAACAGCGCCCTGTTCCACCGGAAGCCGAATTGGATGGACTTCAATGCCGGGGCGGTGCTGGAGCGGGGATCGATGGACGAGCCGGCCCGGGAGCTGTGGCGGCTGGTGCTGGATGTGGCCTCCGGCCTGGTCAGCACCCGAAACGAAGAAAACAATGATCGGGAGATCATGCTGTTTAAAGACGGCGTGATCCTGTGATGAGGTGAAAAGAGTATGGCGCTGAGTACGAAGAAAGAGGGAAATGTTGTGACCCAGCTGGCCTCCGCGACGGAGCTGCCCAGAATGGTGCGGGTCCGCCAGAAGCTGGACCACAGCCACATTGAGCCGGAGGAGATCCCGACCCTGGTGCAGCGGGAGCTGGAGCCGATGCGCCCCCGGATCCGAACGGGGATGCGGGTGGCCATCACCTGCGGGAGCCGTGGGGTGGCCAATATCGCCATCATCACCCGGGCCATCGTGGATTTTGTGAAGTCCTGCGGGGGAGAGCCCTTTGTGTTCCCGGCCATGGGCAGCCACGGGGGAGCCACCGCGGAGGGCCAGCTGGAGATCCTCCGCGGCTATGGGGTGACAGAGGAATTTCTGGGCTGTCCCATCTTCTCCTCCATGGAGGTGGTCCAGGTGGGCGAGACCGAGGAGGGGATGCCCGTCTTTGTGGACCACTACGCATACCAGGCGGATGGGGTCATCCTGTGCGGCCGTGTGAAGGCCCATACCGCCTTCCGTGGCCCCTATGAGAGCGGGATCCTGAAAATGGCGGTCATCGGAATGGGCAAGCAGCACGGGGCGGAGCACGTCCATCAGGACGGCTTCTCCGACCTGGGGCGGCTGCTTCCCATGATCGCACGGGTGATCTTTGACAAGGTGAACATCCTGGGGGCGGTGGCCGTGGCGGAGAACGCCTTCGACCAGACCTGCATTTTGGAGGGCCTTCTGAAGGAGGAGATCTTTGAGAAGGAGCCTGATATTCTGCGCCGTTCCAAGGAGCGGCTGGGCAAGATCTTCTTCAATGACATCGACGTGCTGGTGGTGGACCGGCTGGGCAAGGACATCAGCGGCGACGGTATGGACCCCAATATCACAGGCCGCTACGCGGTGCCCTATATGCAGAGCGATAAAAAGATCCAGCACATTGCGGTGCTGGACCTGACGGAGGAGACCCATGGAAACTGCAACGGGCTGGGTCTGGCCGATGTGACCACGCGCCGGGTGGTGGAGAAGATCGACGTGGACTGCACCTATCCCAATGTGGTGACCTCCACGGTGCTGTGCACCCCCAAGATCCCCCTGTTCACCCACACGGACCGGGCGTGCATCCAGATCGCGCTGAAGACCTGTAACTACATCGACCGGGTGAAGCCCCGGATCGTCCATATCCGGGATACCATGCGCTTGGAGGAGATCGAGATCTCTGAGGGGATGCTGGAGGAGGCCCGGGCCAACCCCATGATCGAGATCCTGGACAAGCCCCGGGAGTGGCCCTTTGACGCGGAAGGGAACCTCTGGTAACGGACGGGAAAAAGTCAGGTCCGAAGCCGGCGGCTTCGGACCTGACTGCGTTGGGGCCCCTGGGTCCTGTTATAAAATGTTGTCGATCTTGAGGATGGAAATGATGACGCGCTTGGAATTGGCCAGGTGGGTGGTCAGGGCCTGGCGGGCCCCCTCCTCGTTTCCGTTGAGCAGATGCTCCATGATCTCCTGGTGCTCCTGGATGCCGGTGAGCAGCCGCTCCTTAGACTGCTTGTTGTAGACATAGTTGATATAGAGGAACGGGTTGAGGAACTGGTAGAGGTCCATCAGCAGCTTGTTGCCGGAGCACTTGATGAGCAGATGGTGAAAGCCGATGTCGTATTCATAGTTGACCAGATAGTCGTCAAGCGGAGAGTCCGGGGTCAGGCGGTGTACGATCTCCAGGTTGTCCTCCACGTTGCGGCGCAGCGCCAGGCGCATGGCCTCGTTGGTGTTCAGCGTCATAATGACATTGGAGAGATAATAGCTCTCCAGCATGAGCCGCAGGTCGAAGGTCTCCTCGCACAGGTTGATGTTCAGCGACTTGACCCGCATCCCCTGGCGGGGGAAATGCTCGATGATATTCTCAGAGGCCAGGCGGTTGAGCGCCAGGCGGATGGGCGTCTCACTGGCTTCATATCGGGCGGACAGCTCCCGGATGTTGATTTTTTCCCCCGGCTTGAGCTGGTTGGTGATGATGTCCCGACGGATGCGCTCATAGACGCTTTCCGCTAGGGTGATTTTGGATGTGGGTCGTTCCATCGTACAGTCTCCTCCTGCTGTTGCATTTTTTCATGTCACAAGCATAGCAGAAAAATAGAGATACGACAAGTGAATGCGGAAAAAATATTTTTTTCATTGACAATTTAATTTTTTAGATGTAAATTAAAATAAAGATAGGACATAGATTCAATCAAAAATTTTTGGAAAGAAGGATGCATGATGTCTCAGGCGGTATTGGAGAAGATTTTGGAGGGCAAGATCATTGCAATCGTGCGCGGGATCCCCAGCACAAAGATCGTGGGCCTGGCCCAGGCGCTGGAGAAGGGCGGCGTCAACTGTATCGAGGTGACCTTTGACCAGACCAGTGAGGAGAAGGCGAAGGATACTCTGGCGGCCATCCGGGCCATCAAGGATGCGCTGGGGGACAAGGTCTGTGTGGGCGCCGGGACCGTGATGAGCGTAGAGCAGGTGCACCAGGCCGTGGAGGCCGGCGCGGAGTATATGATCTCTCCCAATGTAAATGAAGCGGTCATCCGCGAGACCAAGAAGCTGGACAAGGTTTCCATCCCCGGTGCCATGACGCCCACGGAGGCGGCCTTTGCGTATGAGTGCGGCGCGGACATTGTGAAGCTGTTCCCCGCCGGCCTGCTGGGCGCCGCCTATGTCAAGGCAGTGAAGGCCCCCCTGAAGCACATTCCGGTGACTGCAGTGGGCAATGTAAATGTGGAAAACTGTGCGGAGTTCCTGAAGGCCGGCGCCGTGGGCGTGGGCGTGGGCGGAAGCCTGGTCAGCGCCAAGCTGGTGGATGAGGGCCGCTTTGATGAGATCACTGCCACTGCCAAGGCGTATGTGGAAGCTCTGGCCCGCTGAACGGACTGGGAGTGTGGGAAGTGAAAAAGAATTATATTCTGTATTTTGACTCCGGCACCTCCAATACCCGGGCTTATCTTCTGGACCGGGACTTTCGGATCTGTGATTCAGCCAAGCGGACGGTGGGCTCAAAGGACTCCGCCATTGCAGGAAGCAACCGTGTGCTCATTGAGGGGATGAAGATCCTCTATGACCAGGTGCTGGAGGCAAATTCCCTTTCAGATGGGGATGTGGAGGCAATTTATGCCTCCGGCATGGTGACCTCGCCGTATGGGCTGAAGGAGATTCCTCATCTGGTGCTGCCGATGACGGTGCAGGATTTTGCGGACAGCCTGTATCCTTTCCATGAGGATACCTGTTTCCATCGGGACATTTTCCTGGTCCCCGGCTTAAAGACCCTCAGCGATGACTTCTCCTTTGTGAATAATCTGAGAGGAGAGGAGATCGAGATCATCGGTGCGCTGGAGGAGCTGAAGGCGGAGCGGGATGTGGAAAATGTCGTGATGCTTATGCCTGGCTCCCACACCCATGGGATCTATATTCAGGGAGACCAGATCACAGGAATCATCTCCAACTTCACAGGGGAACTGTTTTATGCCCTGAAGCAGGATACCATCCTCTCGCCGGTGCTCACCTCGGACAGTCTGGAGCTGGATGAGGCGATGGTGCGCAAGGGGATCGAAAATCTGGAGCGCTTCGGCTTCAACCGGGCCCTCTACATCTGCCACGCCATGCGGATCTTTGAGCATGGAACTCCCCAGCAGCGTCTCTCCTACGGCGAGAGCGTCATCATGGGCGGGGTGCGCCAGTCCCTGGAGTACTACTGTGAGCACTTCTGGAAGGAGTGCCGGACGGTGGCCCTGGTGTCCGATGAGTTTATGTACCGCCTGTTCTCCATGATCCTGGAGGGCAGCCGGTATATCGACCGGATCATCTGGATGCCTATTTCGGACGGAAAGAGCTATGGGGTCAGTGGACTGAAAAAAATCGTGAGCTTAAAAGGAGAACGCCATGAGTAAGAAAGTTTTGATTACCTCCCGGTCCTTTGGCAAGATCAGCAATGAGCCGCTGGACATCCTCACCAAGGCCGGATTTGAAGTTACCATGAAGGGCAAGGACTTTGACCAGGCGGAGTTTGAGGCCATGATCCCCGACTACGACGCCCTCATCATCGGCGCGCATGAGTTTCCGGAGGCGGTCATGGAGCGCTGCCCCAAGTTGAAGATCATCTGCAAGCACGGAGCGGGCCTGGATAATATCCATCTGGAGAAGGCCAAGGAATTGGGGATCGCCGTGTGCAACGTCCCGGGGACCAACTCCAATGCGGTGGCGGACCTGACCTTCGGTCTGATGCTGGCGGTGGCCCGGAACATCGTCAGCACCAACCGCTGGGTCCATGAGGGCCGCTGGCAGACCGCCATCGGTGTGGATGTGTGCGGGAAGACCCTGGGCCTGATGGGCTTTGGGGCCATCGCCAAGAATGTGGCCCGCCGTGCCAGCGGCTTTGGCATGAAGGTGCTGGCCTATGATCCCTATGTGAAAGAGCTGCCGGAGGAATTTCAGAGCTATGTCACCCTGTGCGGTGAGAACGAGGTCATCAGCGGCTGTGATTTCCTGTCCCTGCACCTTCCTTTGAATGATGAGACCCGGAATATGATCTCCGCGCCCCAGCTGGCCAGCATGAAGGCGGGCGCCTATGTGATCAACGCAGCCCGGGGCGGGATCGTCAATGAGAAGGACCTGTATGAGGCCCTGGTCTCCGGCCATATTGCCGGCGCGGCTATGGATGTGTCTGAGGTGGAGCCCATGGCGGAGGAAAATCCTCTGCGGACCCTGGACAATGTGATCATTACGCCGCACATTGGGATGTATTCCAAGGAGGCCATCGGCGCGGTGAGCCTGATCTGCGCCCAGAACGTCGCCGCCTGCGCGGCGGGGGCGGAGCTGAAGTTCCGGGTGGTGTGATCCGGGCGGAGGAGCCTGCGGTTTTATCGCTGTAAAATGTCCCCGGGCGGTCCAAATCGGCCGCCCGGGGACATTTTGGTAAAAATAGACGGAGCGGGAGGGGGACAGACCCTCTGGCTTTTTCTCCGCTGATACGTTATAATGGCCTTAAAATGTTCCGGCTGCCGCGCCGCTGCGGCGGGCGGCGGCATGGACACGCGCCGGGGCGGACCCCGGCGGTAACGGAAGGGACCATTCTGAGAAAGGCAGAGAACATGATCGATCTGATTTTATTGGCGGCGGGCCCTGCCCGCCGGTTTGGACAGGAGCGGCTGCTGGGCGAGGCGGGGGGCGCGCCCCTGTACCGCCGCGCCTTTGAGGCGGCCCGCCAGGCGGCGGACGCCATGATGGGCCTGCGGGTGCTGGTGGTGACGGCGAAGGGGGTGCTGGACGCCCCCGTCCGGGAGTTTGGCTTCAACAAGGTGGTGGTGCCGGAGAACCGGCCCCTCAGCGCCTCGGTGGCGGCGGGAGCCCGGGCGGCCCGGTCCGGGGCCAGCCGGTGCTTCCTGCCCTGTGACCACGCGGGCTTCAACGGGGAGCTGCTCACCGGCTTTTTGCAGGGGTACATCCTCAGCGGCCGCACCCTGGGGCGGGCCCGCTGCGGCGAACAGGAGGGGCAGCCCACCGTGTTCGCCCCCTTCCTGCTGCCCGGACTGCTGGCCCTGGAGGGGGAGGCGGACGGCTCCGCCCTGTTCCGGGGGCGGGAGAACCTGACCTTCTACTATGACGTCCCCGCCGAGGCCCTGCGGGAGGGCTTTGTTGGGCAGGGGGAGGCATCCGGTGAAGATCATTGACGCCCACCTGCATCTCTTCCCACCGGAGCCCCGCACCGACGCCATGGCGGAGGCGGTGGGGCACCAAAACTCTGTGGAGCATCTGCGTCAGGCCTATGGGGAGCTGGGGATGGTCCACGGGGTGGTCATGGGCAACCGCACTTTGGAGACGGGGCGGCACTGCTATCCGGAGGACCTGTTCCACTACTGCGTGGGGTTGGACAGTCTGGTGCTGGACCGGGGGCGTTCCATCCCGAAGGACCTGCCCGACCAGGTGGAGGAGCACCTGAAGCGGCCCTCCTGCTGTGGGGTGAAGCTGTATCCGGGGTACAACCGCCTGTGGCTGACCGACCCGGTGTACGACCCCATCTACCGCCTGGCGGAGCGCTATGACAAGCCTGTGGCCGTCCACACCGGCCTGACGGCCTATGCCCGGGCCCATTTGAAGTACAGCCACCCCCTGGCCCTGGACGAGGCGGCGGCGGACCACCCCCGCACCCGGTTCGTCATGTGCCACTTCGGGAACCCCTTCCTCCAGGAGGCGGCCGCCGTTTTGGGGAAGAACCCCAACGTCTGCGCGGACCTGTCCGGCCTGCTGGAGGGCCGGGTGGAGCTGGACCGCTATTTTGAAGAGCAGGCGGGCTATGCCGGACTGCTGAAAAGCTGGCTGGCCAGCACCTGCGCCTGGGACCGGATCCTGTACGGGACGGACTGGCCCATCGTCAATCTGGGGGAGTACATCGGCTTCATTCGGCGTCTGGCGCCGGAGCGGCACTGGGAGGCGGTGTTCTTTGAAAACGCGAACCGGGTCTACGGCCTGGGACTGTGACCGGAGGAGGGAAAGAATGTGCGGCCCAGGGACTCTGTGCTCCCGCTGAGTGGTGTGAATGGGAAGCTGCCTGGGAGTTTGCCCGTATTTCCATACAAAATTTAATTCAGAGCAGCAAAGATCAGTTTTGACTGTCAGACATTGAACCAGTTTAGAATTAGTATCTCAAGCAGCCAAATGACAATGCAAAGAAAATCATACTGTGTCCGTCTCGTTTTCTCCTCTGCCGCGCGGAGCCCAAAAAATATGAGTCCCACAACGGGGAACGCAAAACTCCAGGTTCCATCTAAAGAGGGAAAGAATGGGGTTAGAATCAGGAGCAGTATGAGAGCCAGCGAGCTTTGAACAAGGTGGGATTGATCCGTATTTAGGAAAGATCGCCATTTTAGATAATACTGTTTGATTTGTTCCATAAGTCTTTAGTCAACCTTTCTCCCGCTTTTTATCTGATACCTGTTGATGGATCCTAAGCCCTATTCCCCCCGCAAAAGCGCCCAATGGAAATCCCGTTGCAAAGTATGCAATCGTACCTGGTAATTCACTGCCGTGCTGACTCAAGTAGAAAGCAACAAACCATATGATTACCACAACAGCAGAACTTGCGACGGTTATTTTCCAAGGTGATGTTCTGTTCTTTTCTTCAATCCGAAAAAACAGTCCCGCACAAAACATTGGAAACAACACAGGCAAAGAATATCCTATGTCAGCAAGCAGCCAATTCACAAAAACATCCTGTATAGTCATACGAAGTATAAACGACGATCAGAATGAGAAATAGGTCGGTTATTCAATACGGCCATGATGGAAGAACTGATCTGCTGGAATTTTCTGCATTATACAATGCTTCCAATTATTTGTAGAAAATATTATGTATTAGGAAGAAACGCCATAATTATAAATATTATTACCCCACAACATATACTTGACATCACAATATATTTTTGCTCCCCACCATTTTCTTTCAAGATTTCTCTGATTGCCTTTGTTAAAAAAACAGGGAACATGAACCCTAAAAAAGACGCTAATAATTTATAAAAAGCAATCATGTTCGTTTCCTCCTATAAAACGGGCGGTTAAAGCAGTGGATCACGCCGAAAGGATCGGAGTGATCCACCTTTTTTACGCCGTCCAGGTATAGCGATCGTAGTAATGGAACGTATGATTTCCTTCTGCCATCATTTCTTGTGATACATCAGGGCTTAATGAAAAAGAAATTGATGAATCGGCAATGTCTACTCCAAGGGAAATATCCCACGAAATATCAACTGTCATCGTTGTATGTGCATAAGCCACAAACACCTGAATAGTGTCCATATTATAGGAATCGGACTGTGTGCTTACCTCAGTAATTCCACTGATATGTTTTCCATAATTATAATCATGCATTAAATCTGGGTTTCCAACAACAGCTCTATTGCTAAAAGTATCCATATCAACATCTTTGAGGAGGGAACGAATGTGCGCCCAGGGCCGCTGTGCTCCCGCTGAGTGGTATGAATGGGAAGCTGCGGGACGGCCGCGGCGGGCTGGAAGAGCTGTGCGCCGTTCTGATCCATATCTCTGTTCTATGCTGATTTGGAGGGTTTGATATATTTTAAAATAACACTGAATAACGGTTTACCCGTTTATGCATAGTGTAACGGGTAAACTGTAAAAAACGGGGAAAGACATTTATTATACCTCTCCCCGTTTACTTATAGACTCACATCTCTAATTTTTTCTTAACGTCTCCAACCACCCGTTCCCGAAGACGAGGACTCGCAAGGATCCACATCAATCCCACCGACAGAAATAGGTAGCTTCTGCTTAATGTTCCATTGAGTATAAGAACTAGATCCCTGCCAAGCAGTTGCATTAGCTAGCATTGTATACACGGAAGATTTATTTTTTTCAACGCTAGAGCAAACAAGGCCAGATCCATAAACTCCCATCCTATATCCTTCTGGATTTCCTTCTTTATCAATAATAGCCTGATAAACAGCATCGAAATAAGGGAGAATATTACTTCTCACAACACTTTCCAATGGATCAAAGTCTACACAAAAGTAGATTGCAGTATTTTTAGGCTGTCTCAAATATCGCGCAAGTTCCAATGCCTCAATTACATCGCTTTTCCCTTGTGAGGCAGAATAGTGGGTACTCGAATTCATCCCTTTTGGCTGATAAAGTGAGACGATTTCAAGTCCAGCATTACAAATAAGCCCTACTTCCTTTTCCGTTAAATCATTATGAGCGCCTTTCAGGTAATCAATGTATCTTCCAACAAAAGAATACCCTTTTCCCACAAGAGCATCAACCCTTGAATCTGTTAAATAAGCCGCAGTGTCACAGCCTTTTGCCATATAAATCCTTCTTTCTCTATACGATTTATGGTATGCTTTTTTTCTGATTTTCTATTGTATTAAAAGTAGAGAGTATCGCTTGACCAATTCCATTCTTTGAAGTCGGTGCTACTCATATATAACTGGTAATGATTTTCTTCTTCTCCAATGAGACAAATTGGAAAACAAACGCTTTTAGAGGTAATAATGGGTGACATTGCTGTAACTGTAATTGGAGTTCCATATTCTTCTGGTACACAAACCTCTAACCGTTTCCATGACACACCTCCGTCCTTTGTTTCATAGATTTCAGGGCCTTGGCAGATAGTTTGACGAAAACAAATAAATCCGTGTTCCGAAGAAATAAACCCCACGCCAGTTATAGCAAAAGAAGGTAATCCTTTTTCGCACACATTTGAGCTGATTACAACCGGAGTCCATGTGCGTCCTTTATCAGATGATAAAAACACATTATATGGCGTCCAGTTAGCAGAAGATCTGCCGCAAATAATAACCCATTGTACGCCTTTGCTTGACCATCCATAAAATGCTGATACTTCATCCGTCACCTTGATCTCATTCTCTACAGCAGGAAATCCTTGTAAAGCCATGTCAATTGGAAGTTTGACTGCAAGTTCTCCTGAAGGATATTGTAATATGAGATCTTCTCTGTTTGAATAAGTCTGAAGTTGTACTGTGGTCGAAAAGGGGACATTACCCATATTCAAACTACTACAAGATAGACAACACAACGAAATCAATACTGTATAAAAAATAACTATTACTTTTTTCAATGTTTCCACCTTATTTAGTAATTTACATACCCAGAAACAGAAATGACCGAAGACGAATTGTTTCTCACCGCCAGATAGTAATGACCTCTTTGTGTGACCTCGATAGACCGGTCAAAACTCCCTGTTGTCGTATTCAGGCCGTAGAACAGGCCGTCTGGCGCGATCAGCCCAAAGTCTACACTTGCGGAAAACGGAGAGTACGTTGCCTTGATCGTTACGACCTCACCAACCTCCAGGGGGAAGCTGCTGCCGGCCTTTACGGTACGATTGGCTCGCACTTCCATATCAAACTTGCCCGTTGCGCGCACCACAGAAATGGTCTCCTCCGCGCCCAGACATTCTTCTGCGGCAGATACATTTACTCCAAAACAGGACAGCATCATGACCAGTGCCAGTATGACAGTCAAGCATTGGTTCTTCTTCATCTTTTTCACCCCCTTCCGTTTGCGGCTACCATTCCAGGTCAAATGCTTCTTCGACTTCTACCTCACTCCCCTCTATGTTATTCATTGAAACAGGATTCTCGTTCCTGTCCTGAAAAAACGTGGAACAGAGGATTACTGCCATGATCCCGATCCCGACCAGCATCAGTGCGAACCATTTTGGCTTTTTGTGATGCCCCACTTCTGTATTTTCCCCGGTTCTCCGTTCCACATGGGCGGGTCCTGGATCGTCCTCATTCAGCAAGTATTCCAGAGGAACATCGTATAGGGCCGCTAAAGTTTTCAAATTTTCCGTGGACGGTTTTGAGGCGCCCGTCTCCCTTAATTAAAGATATTGTTGGGTAAAAAAGAAAGGTCAGTCGAT